>Ga0075152_10000037_pt1 | contig 111836 bp, 107 predicted proteins | sample JI61114C2DNA_FD_70964 | JGI IMG/M metagenome (GOLD analysis project Ga0075152, IMG submission 70964) | Wastewater effluent complex algal communities from Wisconsin, to seasonally profile nutrient transformation and Carbon sequestration -... | ecosystem: Engineered > WWTP > Effluent > Algae...
TGAAAAGAAAATCATTCACCAGCAATCAATAAATTATATTGCAAATGCCAGATTGTGCCTGAAGCGATATGAAAAATGGCTTCAAGCCTGAATCTTAGTTTTTAGACAGCTTCTTATCATCACCTAAGACAAAGAGATGATTTTCATCCTGATTTGGTGGTTGGTTAGCCGGTTTTATTGGCAGCCCCTTCAGATACTGCTGCAGGCATAGCAATACCAAGCATTTCATCAGGAGGCCTACTAAGATGAATAGCAAAGCGAGTATGCATCTCATCAAGACTGGTTTTCTTTAACTCGGCAGCTAATTGCTCACATGAGTCATAACTAAAGAGCAAAGGTGAGCCAAAAAACTTACTGACCTTCTCATCAAAATTGAGATCTTCTAGTGGTAACGGCTTATCGCTACACCCAATTAGTGACATTAACAGCAGAAGTAATATTTTTAGTTTCATATTGTTCTCAAGCTTAAATTATGCATTAAATATACTACTTTAAATTGCAGATCTGATGCCAATTTTAGCTGCATGAAATAAGTCTGCTCGTTAAATAAACCGCGTGACAAAAAAATATGGCGGAGGTGTTATGAAAAAAGCATTGCTGATAGTTGGCGGAGGAGTGCTCTTAGTAATGGTTATCAGCGCAACCTCGGCATCATCGACCATTCCTGCTGGCTTCCCAGCTAAATGTTTAGAAAAAGTTCATAGTAAAACAGCAGATGAAAACGGCTGCCTAGAGAAAAATACAACTAACGGCGCTAAAACCAGTGAGCTTTTTTTGCGGGAACTTAAAAAGCGTGAACGCCGTGTTCTTGCATAATCTTAATAGGGAATTTTATTAGTGTTCTGATCCCAAGCGCTAAAAATCTTGAGCGATTCTTGGTGCATTATTTGTGTCATAGGTATTAGCCTTTGTTCTGGGGCTTTTTTAATCTCCTCATAAAAGAGGCTATCATCAAAGTTGGCACGAGCGGCATCAGCTCGATTTGCTGCATAGTAGATTTTATCAAGACGAGCCCAAAAAATTGCTCCTAGACACATAGGGCAAGGCTCGCAGCTGGTATAAATCTCACAACCTGCCAGCGAAAAATTATTGAGCTTTAAACAAGCATTTCTAATCGCACTTACTTCGGCATGAGCAGTCGGGTCTTTGGATGAGGTTACCCGGTTAGTGCCAACGCCAATAATCTCTCCCTGTTTGACAATCACTGCACCAAAAGGACCGCTTTGTTCATTGTTAATACCTTCTAAGGCTAAATCAATGGCGAGTTGCATAAAATCTGGATTTATCATCATAACTTCCTAAGTGTATAAGCACGTCTTCAGGATTTACCGGTATGCTAAGTTGTGCCAAAGGCCCTGTTATACGATAAGACAAAGCATTTTTTATGGCATTCCAAACTGAAAAACACAGCATCAACGGCGGTTCCCCCACTGCTTTAGTACCACGAAGATTGATATTATTGCCTGAGTTTTTGATAAGATCGATGCTAAATATTCTTGGGATATCATGAATGCTGGGAATTTTATAAGTGCTTGGCGCATGGGATAACAATTTACCATGATCGTAATAAAGTCTTTCGCTCATCACCCAGCCACAACCTTGGATAAAGCCTCCCGCCACTTGGCCTCGATCAAGGGTATCGTTGATCGGTCGCCCAAGGTCCATAATCAGATCTGATCGCAATATTTTTACCATTCCAGTCAAAGGATTAATCTCCACTTCTGAAGCTGCTACCCCTTGGGTAAAATATAAAAAAGCATCACCCTGGCCGCTAATTTTATCAAAACTAAGACCAGGTACTTTATAAAAACCATATTCACTAAGGGCTACTCGATCCAAATAAGCTCGGTTAATCGTTTGTGAAAAACTTGATGATTGATAGTTTTTTAGGCGCTCTTTAAGCTTCAAACAGGCATTAACTGCCGCCATGCCGTTTAAATCGGTGCCGCTTGATGCCGCAGTCGGCGAAGTATTGGCACATAAATCGGTTCTTGTATGAAGCATGCGCACTAAAGATTGATCAATGCCAAACTGCTCGGCGACCAAGCTTTTAATGCGGGCTTGCACTCCCTGCCCCATCTCCACCGCACCAGTAGCGACCTGCACACTACCATCGCGCAAGAGGTGAACCAGTGCATGAGCCTGGTTTAAAAAACGAGCGGTAAAAGCAATACCAAACTTAATCGCTGTGGCCGCTAAGCCACGAGGGTGATTTTTCGGATTACGGTTCCAGCTCTCAAGCGCTTGTCTACGAGCTCGATAGTCTGATTTTTGCTCCAACAGTTCAAATAAATCGGGCAAGAGATTGTTAAAAATTTTTTGACCATAGGGGCTAATATTACGCTCAGCTTGGTAACAATTGAGCTTACGAATATCCAAGCCATCTTTTTTAAGAGCATGAGCAACCGCATCTAGGACATGTTCGATCATGGCGACCCCTTTAGGGCCACCAAAACCTCTAAAAGCCGTATGAGGGTGATAGTTAGTACGGCATACTTGACCCTTAAAACTAGCATTAACAATAAAATAAGCGTTATCAGCATGAAGCAAAGCGCGCTCTAATATAGATGTCGACAGGTCAGCATAGGCACCGCCATCACCATAAAAATAAGCCGACAAAGCGAGGATTTGCCCTTGATTATCAAAACCAACATCGTAGTTAATCCAATAAGGATTACGCTTACCCGTCATGATCATGTCATCGTCTTTAGTTAAGACTAGGCGTGCAGGACGTCTGCTCTTATAAGCAATGATGGCTGCATAGGCTGCAATAGGACCTGCTTGAGTTTCTTTGCCACCAAAGCCGCCCCCCAAACGCGGACTAACACAAACTACACTGCTAAAAGCTAAGCCCAATGCTTCAGCCACTAAACTTTGGGTTTCAGTTGGATGCTGGGTACTTGAATGAACTTCAATATGGCCATCTTCTAAGGGATAGGCGATAGCGGATTGGTTTTCTAAATAGAAATGCTCAGCGCCATGAAGCATAAGCTGGCCATTTAAACGATGGGGTGAACTTGCTAGATGCTGGTGAGCATCACCACGACAGATCGCTCGTTCGGGTCCAATAAAGCTCTTAGACCTAATAGCTTCATCGATCGATAAAATAGGGCTGAGAATTTGATAATCAACCCTGATCGCAGCGAGAGCTTGCTTAAGACTAGCTGGTGTTTCTGCACCCACCACACAGATAACTTCACCAATATAATTAACCTGATCGCTGGCCAGCAAGGGTTGCTCAGGAATAATTGACCCCCAAAGATTATGGTGCAGATCTTGGGCCAGCACTACGCTAACAACACCAGGTATCTTTTGAGCATCAGCAATATCAATACTAATAATTTTCGCCTTGGCATGAGGGCTATAAAGCAAACCGACGATAAGTTCGCAGGCGAGAGGTGGCTTGTCATTGATAAAAATAGCCTCACCCGTCACGTGAAGATGAGCTGAATCGTGCGGCGGACTTAAACTCGGCTCAAGAATCTCAAGCATGGCCTGGCTCTAAAAGACCTTGGCAAAAATGCTTAAACAAACCATCAGCCAGCTTGCGTCTAAAGTTACTCGAACCACGCAGGTCACTAAGTGGATTGATTTCTTGTTGAAGATATTGTGCAGCTTGCTCAATGAGCCCATGGCTTAGATATTGATTGTTCAAAAACTGCTCAGTCTGTGATAGTCGAACTACTTTTGGCCCCATGCCACCGAAAGCAATTTTGGGCTCGTTAATCTTATTTTTTATCAGCCTAAAGCTAAAAGCTGCGTTGATACAGGCTATATCGAGATCTCGTCGTTGCGAGACTTTTTCTAAGCGCACATGGTGCTCAATGCTGGGCAGGGCAAAACTTATATGGCTGATAAACTCTCCCGGCTTTAAGCTCAAGCTTTTATAGCCAGTAAAGAGGTTCTCTAAAGCGATCACGCGCTTGCCTTGTCCAGAGCACACGTGCACTAGACTATCTGACACCATAAGAAAGGGTAAGGTATCACCAATCGGCGATGCATTGGCGATATTGCCGATCAGAGTTGCCATATTTTTGATCTGTGGTGAGGCAAAAATATTAATAAAACGGGCAAAATCAGGCACTCGTTTACGACAAAAATGCCTCAGCTCTTCTAAGCTAACTCTGGCGCCAATCATGATGCGCAGCTTGTCATCGCTGAGTTCATAAAGCTCGCTGATTAGATGTAAACTTAAGACTCGCTGATGCTGATGTTTGGCTTTATTAACCGCTACACCAAGATCGGTAGAGCCTGATAGCAGCCGAGCATCAGGATGGGCAGAAAGATAAGTAGCTGCGTCAGCAAGGCTAAGTGGCGCATAGAATTGTTGTTCGTTTGCTGATATGATCAGTGCTTGCTGGCTGCTGTACTCAAATTCTTTCAGTAGCTCAGGTTTAAGCCAATAATCAGTGAGACTCTCAAGCTGGCTTTGATCAATCGATAAAGCCGCATCAATAATTGACTGATAGCCAGTGCAGCGACAGAGATTACCGGTCAGAGCGTTTTTAACTTGTTGAAGACTTAGATTACCAGCTTTTTGCCTAAGCGCACTTAAAGCCATGACAAAGCCGGGTGTACAAAAGCCACATTGGCTAGCACCGTGCTTAATCATCGCTTTTTGCACGGCTGAAAGACCCTGCGCCGTTTTCATGGCCTCAACGCTAAGAACAAAACAAAGATCAAGCTGAGCCATGCTGGCAATACAGGCGTTGATAGGAATAAACTCGCATTTTTTTTGGCCCCAGCGATAAATAAGTACGGTACAAGCCCCACAATCACCTTCAGCACAGACAATCTTAGTGCCACAAAGCCGAACACGAGAACGCAGATAATCGGCCAACATCATAAAGACCTCAGCCCCCCTGATGCGGTGTTGGTGGCCGTTAAGATAAATTAGGGCATAATCTCTCATATAACCTTCTCGTTACCCAATTTAACCGATAAGTAAGCTCTGATAATCGCTTAAATCTCAGGACTTTATAAGATTATGAAAATTGTCTTTCTCAGTTGCTGTGCTCTTGGGTCTTTAGTGGTTATTCAACCTCTGCTCAATCGCATGATCTACCTTGAACGAGGTTTGAGCTTAGCTGCGCTGATCAATGCGACTGTTTTATGGCTATTTAGCAGTTGCTTATTTTTATTTACCTGGCTTGCTCCTACCGCTACCCCTGAGATCTTTCGCCTTAAGAACTACCACCTGTGGCACTGGTGGTATGTGCTGCCAGGATTGATTGGTTTAGTCTTGGTAAGCATGGTGCCCATCGCTATCGACAAGCTAGGAACTTTCATAACCGTGTTAGCCATGCTGGTTGGCCAGCTTTTGACTAGCTTTATCTGGGATATCATCACTCACCATGAGCCTATTGTTAGCACTCGAGCCCTGGGTCTTATTTTAGCTATTAGCGGAGCTTATCTATCGGTCAAGTCTCATAACTAACGCTAACTTCGGCTGAAACATTAGGTAGCATCGCATTAAAGGCCTCGATCATTTCCGCTTTAACCAGGGACCTTACTTCTCTTGCTTGATGGTCTTGGCATTCAATTACCAACTCATCGTGAATCATATTAACCAAGCTAGCCTTAAGTTTATGCTGATCAAGAGCTTTAAAAACCCTAATCATGGCCAGCTTAATAATCTCTGCGCCTGTGCCCTGAATCGGCATATTACGGGCGATCCTCATATTATGGCCCTGATCTTGGTCGGTTCTGCTCAAATAAACCCGTCTACCTAAGCTGGTTTGAGCATAGCCGAGCTTTTGGGCCTGTTCTTCTAGGCCATCTAAAAACTGCTTGACCCGGGCAAACTTAGTAAAATATTGACTCATGAGTTTTTGAGCCTGAGAGACAGAAATCTTAAGCTGAGCCGCCAAGGCCCGCTCACCCATACCATAAATGATGCCAAAATTGAGAATCTTTGCCTGGTCACGTAAATGGCTATGCTCGCTTTTGGAGACTTTAGTATTAAAAACCGCCTCAGCCACCATGGCGTGAAGATCAAGTTGATCGTTAAAGATTTTTAACAGCGCTTGATCTTGGCTTAAACCAGCAAGAATTCTCAGCTCAAAGGCGCCATAGTCAAAGTGGAGGACTTGATAACCGGGTGGAGCTCTCAAACACCCCTGAAAAGCCGGGTCACTGGGTAAAGCCTGTAGATTAGGTTTTAGACAAGCCATCCGGCCCGAAGAGCTACCCTGCGGCACAAAGCTCGCATAAATACGGTTATTATCGATATGAGCCAGAAAATTATCACCATAAGTATTAAGCATGCGACTACATTCACGATATCTCAACAATAGCCTGACAGCCTCGTGATCAATATGGCCCAAACTTGAAGATGAAGTGCCTAACAATTTAGTATTTAAAAGCTTTTCTAATGCTTGTTTTATTGTATTATTATTATTTAAATCAATAGTCTCAGGACCAAAGAGAGCAAAACCTTGATTATGGCTCAAATAAGCTTCGAGTTTTGGTTTTATCTGAGCTATTTCTTTGGCATAAGCAGTTAAATGAGCCTGCCAGGCTGATTGATTAAAAGCGAGACCAGCTTGCTCCATGGCTATTAGCGCTGGTAATACTTGACATTCGAGTGCCGTTAAAGCCTGTAGCTTATGCTGCTCAATCTGATCCAAAAATGCTGTCAGCTGTTGATTCACCCAGATCAATAGCTGACCTGGCTCTAAAACCGGCGGTGATAACTCTTGGCTATGATCAGCTACCAATTTTTTAATAGTATTGAGACAGATAAGACGTATAGAAGATTGAGCTGTCAGCTTAAGCTGGTTCATTAGTTTTTTAGCATCAACACAGACCAAAAATTCGGCTTGCTTAACAGCACTGATAGCTTCAGCTTGATTAATAGAGCTTAGATTGCTAGCTAACAAATCGCCATACCAATAGACCTGATGCTGCGGAATTAATACGCTTAATCTGCTAAAATAATCGCTCACGCCCCATTTCCTTGTTAGCCCTTGACCACACGCTTTTATATAGATAAGACGCGCTGTAAAACCTATTAGCTTTATCCATAGATAGCTTTCTCAGTAAAAGAAAGCGGTAAAGCCAGGAGTATGATTGATATGGCACGTTATCGCGGCCCTCGTTTAAAAATTATTCGCCGCTTGGGGACTCAACTGCCCGGGCTGATGCGCACTGAAGGTGATTTACGAAGGCCTTATCCACCTGGACAGCACGGGCCTACTAGACGCGCTAAGCTTTCCGATTTTGCGGTTCGTTTGCGCGAAAAGCAAAAGCTGCGTTTTCACTACTGCATCAGTGAAAAACAGTTTAGCCGTTATGTGAAAAAAGCTTCAGCCGGCAAAGGCAATCCTGGTACCAACTTGCTGCAAGCCTTAGAAACTCGCCTTGATAACGCTGTGTTTAGATCAGGTTTTGCCCCAACCGTTCGTGCTGCTCGACAAATGACCGGCCACGCTCACTTTTGCGTTAATGGTAAAAGCGTGAATATTCCTTCATATCCTTTGAAAATAGGCGATGTGATAAGCATTCACGAAAAGAGCAAAATGCGCGAACAGTTCAAAAACAATCGTAAAGACCCAAATAACTTGGCCTTGCCTAGCTTCATCGACATGGATGACGCCTTGATGGCCGCTAAAATTACTATGAAACCGGCTCGTGAAGATATTCCAGTTCAGGTGGAAGAACAATTTATCATCGAATACTACTCGACGAGATAGTAGCTATCATTTTACTCTCTCTCCTGTGTACACAGGAGAGTTCGGAGCTAAGACGATGTTTTCTTTTTTATCAGTTTTCACTCATGCAGGCCCTATCGGTCTAGCTGTTATGGCTATTTTAGTTTTGTTTTCCCTATGTTCGTGGGCGATCATTTTTGCTAAATGGTCAAGTCTTAATGGTCTTTTGAAACACAATGGCCGTTTTATTGATCAGTTTTGGCAAACTAAAGATTTAAACCTCTTGCTTTCCCAAAGCCATCACCACAGTCCTAGCGCTCAGGTTTTTAGGGATGGTGTTAACGAATACGAACGTCAAAAACAAAAAAACAAAGAAAAAGCTGATGCTTTTCTTGTGATCGAAAGGGCTCTCGTACGCTCAGGTCGCCATGAGATAAAGCTGGCTGAAGCTAAACTGCCCATGCTGGCCACGATTGGATCTATTTCACCATTTATTGGTTTATTTGGCACAGTGGTCGGCATCATGTCTTCTTTTCAACAAATAGGACAAGCTGGCAATGCCAATCTCAGTACGGTTGCGCCCGGCATTGCCGAAGCATTGCTCGCAACGGCTTTAGGTTTGTTTGTCGCTATCCCCGCAGTAATGGCTTACAACGCCTTTCAAACCAAACTCAGATCTTTGCGGTCTGATGTGGAGAATTTTTCTCTTGATCTATTGGCGGTGTTGCGTTCTCAGCGATAAGCGTTGTCAAACAGCGGCGAACCATACGATAGCTATTGATCCGAGGGTTAAGCTCAGCATCTTCGCAGTCTTTCTTTATTTTTTCCAGATGAGATATCGGAATTGCCTCTGCAGCAAGAGCCAAACGATAATAATTAAGTGTTCGCATAAGTTTATGTTCGAGGTCTCTCATAATTTTAAACTGATGCTTAAGCGCTTTTCTTATTTCTTGGCCTTTTTCTAAATCAGTTTCTTGCAATAATAAATATTGACCATAAGGCAAAAGAAACCGTGACAAGTAATCTATTCTTGTGTTTATTTCTTGCAACACACTTGAATCACCTAAATCATCAGTATTAATAGTTGATTGATACCTAACGCTAAAATTGCTTAATATCGCATCAATAATTGTGGCAGAAACAATACCGCATGCAGCAGTTCCCATAACGGCATTTTCTGCATAGTCAATAATACTACCTACGATAGGAACTGACTTAGGTATGCTAAGCTGTGCGCCGCGCAGGCCTGCATGAACGGTAATTTTCTTGCCCTTAGCTCCGTCAAGCTTATGAGCAATAGTTTCACCGCTTAAGGTTATTACGGTACCGAGATGATCGCTAACCACTTTAGAAAGGCCAAAGGTCACCGGTATAAATGCATAGCCCAGAGCACTTAGAATACCATTAATGGTAAACTGACTGACCCTTACCGCCACATGAGCGCCCTTACGATGGCCATAACGGGGTAGCATTTCATTGAGGTTTTTACCAAAGATGCGATGACTCATATGAAAGATCTGACCTCGCATGGTGAGATTATTTTTAGTATAAAAAGCGACAGTTTGAGCCTTGGCTACCGATTTGGTCATACGACCACCATAACCCTGGCCATGTTCCTCAAGTTTTTTATGTCTTAGAGAGCTTTTACTAAGCATTTCTCGTCGATTTTTTATAAAATGATCTTGGCGTTTTTGATGCCAGGCTTTGAGTTTTTGCTCTTGGGATTTAAGTATTTGGCTTTTTTGAGCTTTTTTATTAGATGGATCGATAAAAATCTCATTGAGACGAAAGAATTTTTGGTGCTTACTTTCGAAATAGACCTCTTCGTACTCTTTACTAAGCCTAAGAAATGCTTCGCTAGTTCGATGAACGATGAACTCTTCTTCAGGTCGTTTGATATCAGAACCCGGCCATGGCAGCTTAAGCTGCTCGGTTCGATCATACTTTTTAAAGAGTTTTTGTTCTTTGCTGCTGATCTTATCAAGCATGCGTACATGCAAAGTGTTATTTACTCCATCTAATGGCTCTATTTCCGGTCTAAAAGTATTTTTTATGGCCTTATGATGACCGTGAATGTGCATGTATACTCCAAATATAGTTATATTAGGAGTTAGATAAGATATTTGGTCCAAAATTATTTTAAGATACTATCAAAATAGATATGAGCAGATACCGATGACCAGTCACGAGGGCCACTAAACTGAGAAACCAGCATACCATCAGGAGAAATTAAAAAAGTTTCAGGGTATTTATCAACACCAAATAACTTAGGAACCATTTTTTGCTGGTCAAATAAGACCTTGAAGCCTGGATTATTAGTCTTGATAAAATCAAGCACGGCATCGGCTTTCTCATCCACAGCTAAAGCAATAATCGTTAGCTTAGAACCATAGCTTTTTTGTAAGTGCTCCAGGCTAGGCATTTCTGCCTGACAAGGCGGACACCAGGTTGCCCATAGATTTAGCAATACCCACGAGCCTTGAAACTGGGTCAGCTGATAGAGATTTTGAGTATTTGGATCAAGCATGCTAAGAGACGGCACAGGCTTGGCCAATAATTTTACTGCTGCCATGCTGTTTTGTAGCAAATATTGGCCCTGCCAATATCTTCGTTCAATAATCATATAGGAATAAGCAGAAAGCCCAACGATTAAAAACACCAAAAACACTAACTTAATAGCAGTTGAAACTCGATATTTATGTGGGCTTGGATTAAGTTCTTGCTCGTCTTTCATGGGCCCTAGTCTACGCAGATTTTTTAAGCAAATCACCCACTAGTTGACTAAGAATAAGTTTTTTTTCGGCAAAATCCTGATAGAGCCTATACATAGCATTGGCACGAAGCCAGTTATGCTCGGCCGCTCTTTGAAAACGGTGCCTAGCAAAGCTAAAATAACACTCATTTAGAACATCGGTCGCATACCTAATGGCTAAACATAAGCTCACCGCTTGGCTATGGATCACAAGCTCTATTAGCTCATGGTCACTAAGCCGCCCACCCATATGAAGGGCATAACCCCTAAGTGCGGCCTCTGCAATATTAAGATCAACTCTAGCATCAGGAACATCTTCTTCGTGAGGATTAGCCCATGAGCGTAAGGCATCAGCCATTTCCAGCGACCAACCTGACTGGCTCAGCGTATCAAAATCGATCAGGCATATAGCAGTTTCTTTAGGGCCGAACAAAATATTGGAAATTTTTGGATCGCCGTGAACATGACGCGGGGTAGTAGTTAAACTCCTACCTAGCTCAGCCAATTCACTTAGCATAAGATCGGCCAGCGGTTTAACCTGTTGATAAAAACTATGTTCACGATGATTTTTAAGCGCCATAACTAAGTTTTCACTGTGAAACAGATAGTCACCTTTGTGCCGACGCTGAGATTGATACTGATAGGAAAAATCAGCAAGATTTAGATGAAATAAACCGAGAATTCGGCCCGCTTCTTGCGCCATAGTCAGAGAACTTATCTGGTTAACACTGTAACCATCAAGATAGTTTAAAACCCTAAAAACTCTTCCAAAAACTCGCACAAAGGGCTCACCTAAGCGCGTGAGATAAATATTTGGCGCTGGCATATTATGCTGGGCCAGATGACAACAAACCGCCATACTATCGACGTGAATACCATCGTCAAAAATAGGTGAAACTTCCTGAAGAATATACATCTTCTGATCGCTTTCCAGCCTAAAAGTTCGATTAATCAAGCCATGATCTAAACTAACAATTTTATTAACTACACCTAAATTTTCATAAGCAGCAAAGACTTCAGGGGGAATATTGAAACTAGTCATAAGCAAAAAAATCCTTTTTAATTAATTCAAATAAAATTGCTGGCATCAGCATATTCGCGTCCCAAAGCCTCGGCTACCGCCCGCTGACTTAGATGACCCTTGATAGTATTAATGCCCTTTAATAAAGCGGGTATCTGTTTAGCGGCAGCAAGCGCACCTATGCTGGCCATTTTTGCCAAATAGGGAAAAGTCGCTTGCGACAAAGCATAGGTTGCCGTAGCGGCTACTGCTCCTGGCATATTAGCCACACCGTAGTGAACTACACCGTCTAGTATATAGGTCGGCTTATCGTGGGTGGTTCTTTTGACTGTTTCAATACAGCCACCCTGGTCCACTGCCACATCTATGACTACCGATCCTCGATCCATGGCTTTAATCATATCAGCGCTGACCAGAAGAGGGGCCCGCGCTCCCGTGAGCAACACCGCGCCTATCACTAAGTCCGCACGACTAACTTGGCTCCTGATGGTATGTTCAGTAGAGTAAATAGCTTGAACATGCCCTAAAAACAGGTCGTCGATTTCTTCTAAACGAGCCAAAGAGATATCAAGAACTGTCACCTGAGCACCCATACCAAGCGCTATTTTAGCCGCATTTTTACCAACCACCCCTGCCCCTAAAATGACCACTCTAGCTTTACGCACACCAGGCACACCACTCAGTAAAATTCCCTTGCCACCATGCTGGTTCTCTAGACACCAAGCACCAACTTGAACCGCCATACGGCCAGCTACCTCACTCATGGGCTTAAGCAAAGGCAGATAGCCATGTTCTTCGATGGTTTCATAGGCAATACCGGTGACTTTTTTATCAAGCATAGCAGCAGTGAGTTCAGGCTCAGCTGCGAGATGTAAAAAAGTATAAATACACTGATCAGGGTGAAAGTACTTAAACTCAGTTGCCAGCGGTTCTTTAACTTTGGTGATGATCTGTGATCGTTCCCATACTTCACAGGCTGAGACTATTTTGGCTCCGGCTTCAAGATACTGGGTATCAGTAATAAAGGACCCTAAGCCGGCTCCTGTTTCTATTAAAACCTGTGCTCCACCATCAACCAGAGCTTTCACGCTTGATGGAATCAGAGCCACACGATTTTCAAAGGTTTTGATTTCTTTAGGGCAGCCGATAATCATAGTAAGCCTCGCGATCAGAACTAATATTAGTTATAAAAAACCCGCATGTTATGCGGGCCGATTATCAGATCAAGCTCGGTCAAACTTTTTTGACCACAATGCGATCCTTCTCAAAGCGTACAGTAACCACTTCACCTTTACCAATACTCAAAGCGGTCAGGGGTAAACGCAAAAAAGTGCCACTAGTCTTGATTTGCTGGGCACGATAGACTCTTTCCTGACCCGCCTGAGGGGCTGCCCGACCGCGAGCTCCAGCTCCAAAGTTCTCTTGGAACCATTTTTCCAAAGATTCTACCGGAGATCCATTAGTTTTCAAGTGGTTAAGAGCACGACGGATAGTACTAACTGAGGCTTGACGCCGGCTGTACATCTGTTCAACAGGTATCATTCCTGAGCAAAGATAGGCTATTTGCACATCTTTAAAGGAAACCGCCGAACGCCTCTTTCTTTTTTCTGACATTTTTTATTACCCCGTGATTTGAGCGAATAGCAAAGAACTTAAAGCTAAAAATATCCGCCATTGATAAGCGCTTAAGTAATCAATTTAACTCTATTGTTCAATACCAAACAGCTCATATAAACCTTAGTTTCACTTCTTATCTTGGTAGCTTATACAACTATCGAGTGCTCATTTTTATTTTAAGGATTTAGGAATATATGAAAAAAAACTCTGCTAAGCTAAGCTGCGCCCAATGTGCTAAAAAATTCGACAAAAGAGAAGTTGAGAAAGAGCTTTGGCCCTTTTGCTCCAAGCGCTGCAAAATGATAGACCTAGCTAAATGGCTCAGCGAAAAATATGTGATAGACCAAGACACTAAAGACCAAGGATAAGAACAATGAATAGTCAAAAATTAGCGCTGGAAGATTTCCCCATTATTATCAGCGAAAAAGCCCAAGCCATGGCGCTTAGAGCAACTAAAGCAGAAGATGATGACCAGCTATTTCTTCGGGTCAGTATCAAAGGTGGCGGCTGTGCTGGACTACAGTATAATTTAGATATCGACGACAAAATTTCTAAGTTTGATATCTACTGTGAATTAGGTGAGCTCAAGGTTGCTGTTGATATGTTTAGTTTACGCTACCTGAACAATACCACTATTGATTATCAAGAGTCTCTAGAGGGCTCCGGCTTTAAGTTTAACAACCCCAACGCCCGAAAAAGCTGCGGTTGTGGATCAAGCTTTTCAGCATAAAAAAAAGCTCCCAGTAGCGGGAGCTTTTATCCAAAAAACCAATCTTAACGCTTGGAATATTGGAAGCGCTTACGTGCACCTGGCTGTCCATATTTCTTACGTTCAACCATACGAGCGTCACGGGTAAGAAAGCCACCGCGCTTAAGAGCGGGGCCGAGATTTTGGGCTTCATCACGCTGCAGAGCACGTGAAATACCATGGCGCACAGCACCCGCTTGGCCTGACAAGCCGCCACCCTTAACTGTTACCGTCACATCGTAGGTACCCAAGGTTTCAGTAGCTTCAAAAGGCTGTTTAATAAGCATTTGCAGCACTTCACGCTTGAAATAGTTAGCAATAGTTTGACCATTAACGGTAAATTGGCCGGTGCCACGCTTCAACCACACACGGGCTGCTGAGACTTTTCGACGACCTGTTGCATAGAGACGATTCATACAATTACTCCCAAACCTAAATACTCAAAGCAGCTGGATTTTGTGCCACGTGCGGATGATTAGCTTCGCTATAAACTTTTAACTTCTTAAACATCTTGCGACCAAGTGGACCCTTAGGTAACATGCCACGAACAGCATGCTCAATAACACAATTAGGACTACGCTCGATTTGATCATCAAAAGAAACGGCTTTTTCACTACCGGTAAAACCCGAGTGACGCCAATAAAGCTTATCTGCGCCTTTTGATCCAGTGACTTTTACTTTGTCGGCATTTACCACCACGATGAAATCGCCAGTATCAACGTGCGGCGAATAGATCGCTTTATGCTTTCCACGTAGAAACGAAGCCACTTTAGTAGCCATACGTCCAAGAATTTGGTCTTTGGCATCAACCACGTGCCACTGCCGTGAAACTGATTCCACGCTTGCAAATTTTGTCTTCATACTATCCCACTCGCAATTATATTCGCAGTCGTTTGTGCCTGTATAAGAGCCAATTGTCAAGCAAGCACCGGAGGCTTAAGCGCAAAGAATCTGGCGCATTATCGAATCAGCAAAGAGAGCTCCCAACGAGCTAATTCTCAAGCGTCCGTTCTGCTCTTCCAAGTAACCAGAATCCATCATTTTTTCCAAGACAGCTGGTAGGCCAGCTGCTAACTCGCACTGATGTCTTAATGCCAATAAAGCAGGGTCAATACCCTGCGCCATGTTGCGTAAACCAAAGGCCAAAGATTCCCGCAATGCTTCCTGCTTAGTTAGATGATCCAATTGATAATGATCGCTGTTGATAGGATCTCTCAGCCAGTCCTGCAAAATGGCTTTATTGTGAAGCCGCTCAAGAGCGCCATCAGCCAATAGCCGCATTGAATGCGCACCTGCCCCCAAACCAAGATAACTTCCCTGCGCCCAGTAAACTTGGTTATGGCGACTAAAAAAACCGGGCTTAGCATAGCTAGAAATATCGTATTGTTGATAACCAGCCGTCAATAAATAGCTTTGCACTAAATTGTAAGAATCAACTTGATGATCTTCGCTAGGTTCGGACATTTTTTGATCGCGAATACGTCGATAAAAATTAGTGTTTTCTTCAATAGTCAATAAATAGCTACTAATATGAGGGATATTTATAGAACTTAAGTATGCTAACGAGTCTTTGATACCCGACAAAGTCTGCTGATTAACTCCAACGATCAAATCCACTGAAATATTATTAAAACCAGCCTGTTGGGCTTGTTTGACCGCTTTCTTAGCCTGCTCACCACTATGCTTACGCCCAAGATGCCTAAGAATCTGATCATCAAAGCTTTGCACGCCCATGCTCAGACGGTTGATCCCTACACTCAGAAGATCGCCTAACCAAGCTTCGCTGATATCTTCAGGATTAGCCTCCAGAGTAATTTCTGCCTCAGCGTCCAAAACCACCTGATCTCTAAAAAAGCTAATCAACCGGCCCAACTCAGAGACTTTGAGCAAAGATGGTGTTCCCCCGCCAAAATACAAGCTCATAGCCACCCCCTCATGCCATGATGCTCTACGCTCTGCCCATTCAGCTAATAAGCACTCAACAAAGCGGTGATCTGGTTTAGCTACCACCAGATAAAAATCACAGTAGGGACAACGCCTACGGCAATAGGGAACATGAATGTAAATGGCGGTGTTTAGCATAAATATACAGCGTGCTTAATAATCTTGTATAGATAGACGTGCACCAGACTGACTAAATTCTTCGTCTATATCGAATTGGCAATCTTGATTAAGTACACCTTTAATGCACGCACTCCTGAAAGACACGTAGCTAGTAACAACTTTTTGTAAGGGCCGTACCCCATGATCAGCGTAGAGCTCTTGATCTTTGGCGATTATTTTTTGTAAAATAGAGTCTTTTTTTGAAATCTTTAGGCCAAAACGTCGGTTAGCTTTAGCCAAAGCACAGTAAGCAATCAGAGCCCGAACATCTTTTGAGGCTGGTTTAAACTGATAAGTCAGTAATCGGTCACTTAAAGCGCCTTTGTGATCATCGAGCTCACTATTGCCTGCTAGTATAAAAATGGCTTTTGAAACGTCTATATCTATACCGAGCGTGTCATCCCTGAAATATTTCACATCTGGGTCCAAAAGTCGTTTAAGCATCGATTGGAATCGAGGGCTTTGGGGATTTTTGCTGCTAAGAGCATCATGTACTTCATCTAAGAAGAAAATAGTATTTAAGGCAGCGTCTTTTTTGTCTATAAAACATGCAGCAATCTCACCTGGCAAGATTAGATCATCATTGGGATTACTTGCTGAGCTCGATAGCTGTGCTGGTTCAATTTTACTTAAGTTTATCGCAAAGAAGGGTAAATCGAGAACTTTGGCAATAAGCGACGCTGTCGTAGTTTTTCCTGTTCCCGGTACACCCATAAAATATACAGCCGTTTTAGCGATATCTCTGGTGTTATTTTTAGAGTCTTCAAATATTTGGTATACGAGTTTTTTAATGGAGTTGACCAGATGAGGATCATAGGTGCATTTCATGCTTGCTTCGATAGCTTGAGACCCATAAGGATCTTTTTGGCTATATTCATTGATAGGCTTAGTGCTGGTCGGTAGCGACAAAATAAGCTCAAGCCGCTTAATCATTCGTCGCAGATCTTTATCATTATTGTTATGCATCCGCTGATTAGCAAACCTGGTTCTGATATTTTTTATATCGTTATCCAATAAGTCACGATGTTTGGAATTAATTCTATTGTCCAGTAAAATCTTCAATCCAATTTCGTCTAAAAGTACCAGTTCTTCAGGCGGAAAAATAGAGTGCTGAAAAGATCTGATTGAATCTTCTATTTTATCACGAAAACCCATGCCAACGAGTCCGACAAACATGATAAAATTTGGATTTGACATCAAATAATTACTACCGACCACTATAACCCCCGCCTTGATGGCTGAAGTAGTGATGTTGCTTATTCTTCGCTCTAAAACACGATCGTTATACTCATTGCGGATCAGTGTTTGTTGATCAAGAATGTGCCTGGCCTGCTCATCTTCGTATTGTTCAATGGCTGAAGCGGGAGCATGGCAATAAATCGTCATTATCTCCATGGTTTCCCATAATGTTCTCATAAACTGCATGGCAGCTAAATTAGGGGCGGCAATTAGAACTAATAGCAGCATAAACTTATTGGATAATTGCATAGTTATCGCACCAAAAATAAATTTCAGCCTCTTATTGCATAACCAGCAGAACTTACAAGCAGGCCAACAAGACTCTTTAACCAATAATATCGTTGAGCCCTTCAAGAATTTTACCCAGTTCAGCCGCGCTTACCTGACCGATTTTTTTACCTAGTCTTAGAGTAGACAGGGTGCGAATCTGGCTAATTTTGACCCAGGATTTTTTTGAAACATGCGTATATCCTCATCAAAAGCCTCTTCCGCCCATTTTTGTTCGGCTAATATATCAAGCTTTTGGCACTCATCAGCAAGGCGGGTGTGTTCTAGGCGCTCAACAGCCTGTTGCACGGCTATTTTGATGGCCTGACTGCGGTTTTTAAACTTCTTATCTCTCACTAATTCGTCAATCTTCAACAGAAGATCATCATACTTGTATCATACTAATTGTTTTATGGATGGGCAAGCATCTGATCGTCATTGAGCCAGCGGTTAATCAACCGCAGTGCGGCTTCTTGATCGAGTGGATTAGCCGAACAAACGCAGGTCTCAGGTACTACTACCGAAAAACCGTGATCAAGGGCAGCTGAAGCAGTAAGTAGGACACTAGTATGGGCTGGCGCACCGAGGATAGTGAGGTTTTTTACCTTAAGCCTAGTAAGAACACTATGCAGCTCGGTGGCAAAAAAAGCATTCGGCCTTGGCTTATTTATACTAATTTCTCCCGTGCGTGGACTTAATTCTCTCACCACCTGACTACGATCCTCACTCCACCAGGTATTAGCAAAAATAACCGGACGCATGCGCTCACGAAAGTACTGCAACTCTCCGTAAATAAAAGGAATTATTTCTTTAGTTTGGGCAATAAAGTTTTGACTTTTAACCATGCAGAATTCGTTGATCAAATCAACGATTAAAACAGCGCGTTCTGATCGATTTTCACCAAGCAATTAAGCCTCCCTAGTGTTGATTTCATTGGATAATAAAATCTATTCTAGCTTACTTAGTTAAAAAAGATAAAAATTAGTTAAAATAGCACTGCTTTTTTGACCGTTGATTAAGGATGGAGACTCTCACATGAGCCTACCATCGTCAAAGGGGGAGGCCTTTTTGATGAATCCATATAATCTCAAGGAACCAAAACCAGCTAACATCAACGAAAACAAAAAGCCTAAAGAAGAGGCTGATTTTTTCCCCATCATACGACAGCGGCAAAGACCCGGGCCGCCTGGAGCTGATACCTTATTGGCACCTGATCAAGATTTGGCCGATGCAGCAAGCATTTTAAAGCTGGTTGAAAATGGCAAAATAGAAACGACGATTCCTCCAAGGGATACCAGCCGTGATCGCATCCACCTCACCGGACGTGAGCGTTTATCAGCTGAAGATGAAGCGGAACTTGCCATCAGGGTCCAACGCTACAGCGATATTGATGCCCGCAACTGCTTGGTAATGTCTAATATTGGCCTAGTACACCTAGTGGCCAATCAATTTTGCCGTCCACCCATTCGTTATGAAGATCTCGTTCAAGAAGGTACTATGGGACTGATTCGTGCGACTGAGACCTTTGAACCCAATCGAGGTGTGCGTTTTTCTACCTACAGCGTTTATTGGATTAGAGCCAAGATTCAGCGTTTTTTGCAAAAACTTGAGCGCGATGATATTCCTGCCATCACCGGCGCCGAAATGCTGGAAGATGACAAAGGTAAACGCCGCCGCCCACGCGCCCGCAAGATCAGTATCGAACATAACCAAGAAGACGAAGAAAGCCGTAACTTAAGCGAGTTACTCCCCTCTGAAATACAAAATCCAGAGGCCGTAGCCCTGCAAACTGAACGCGATAAGGTTATCAAAGAAGTGCTACTTGGCATTGTTGAAGAACTACAAGACTCTCGCATGAATGCCATTATCGAATGGCGTCTCTTAGCTGAAGAGCCAGAAACCCTTACCGAAGTTGGTGCCAGAGTTAACCTTTCACGAGAAGGAGCTCGTTTACTGGAAGCTAAAATGCTCAAAATCGCCAAACAGCGTCTTAAAAAATGGCGCCCAGGCTAGGTTCTATCATCGAGCTTTTTAGCGCCAATCTTAGTCAAATGATCCTCGATTACTGTTTTAGCATTGGCCAGAACTAAAAAAATATTGATATGCGCTTTGATCGCACGATTAGCATAAGCGTTAACCACTTGCCGTAAGGCTGCTATAAGTTCTTTATTTTTTACCGAATCCGTTTCAGTCGGTCGAATAAAAAACACTGCAAATTGGTGAGACATTGTGCGATATTGAGATAAAGAAATATCTGCTTCTATAGTATTACTTTGCAATATTTCTTCGATTAAGTTACCGACTTTATTTAAATCCTCAATCACCAAATCAACGCGCTTAAAATCAGCATCACTCATCGGCTTCATCGAAAACGAAAAGGGCAGACCTGAACGCTCTTTAAGCAGTTTGGCAAAGTCATCCTTGAGCCGAGCCATATGGCGTTCAGCATCAGGTATCGCATTCGAACGGGGAGCCTCAACACGAGGCTGGCTTTGGTTATTAGCATAGCGACGATTCCTGTGAGGACGAGCACCGGAACTAACTAATTTAGATAAAATACCACTCTTAAGATGAGTTGGCTCTTCATCTAGTGAATTACCTTCGTTGTCATCGTTAAAATCAGCAAAATATTCGCCACTATCTTTGTTACCAATATTATCAGGTGGAACTTTGACTTCATCAAAAGTCCTACGATTGCCTATATTTTCAGGTCTCTCGGCATTATTCAGGTTCCTGCCTCGAAAGCTTCGACCGCTTACGCTCATTAATAGTTTCCTTTATGCACTAACTTTTGCCACATGCTTCTTAATAATTATCTGCTGCACGATGGTTAGCAAGTTATTAGTAAGTATGTAAAGAGATAAACCAGAAGGCATATTAAGCATAATAAAAGTCAAAAATATTGGCATAGCCCACATCACATATTTCATCTGCGGTTGATCGGTGGGTGTGGGGGTAAAAATTTGCTGCACCAACATACTGGCGCCCATTAATACCGGCAGTACGTAATATTGGTCAGCACGAGTCAAATCGGTGATCCACAAGAAAAATGGTTGATCAAAAAGTTCAACCGAGCTTCTTAGCATCTGAAAGAAGGCAAACCAAATCGGTAGCTGAATCAAAAGCGGCAAACAGCCTGCTAGAGGATTTACCCCATGAGCTTTATATAACTCCATCTGCTTTTGCCCAAGCAGAGTCTTATCATGGCTAAACTTGTTTTGTAGCTCTTTGATTTTTGGTTGCAACTCTTTCATTGATTGCTGGGATGAAAAAGATTTATGTGTTAACGGATAAGTAAGTAGCTTAATAATAAACGTAATTAATATAATTGCTATGCCGTAGTTATGAACAAAATTAAAGAGCAAAACTAACAGCCATAACATTGGTCTACTTAAGACCCCAAACCAACCAAAATCAATATTTTCATCGAGTGGCGGCTTAAGACTCGCTAGCAAATCAACCTGCTTAGGACCCATAAAAATCTTATGAGCAATAGATTTCTCTTCGTTTTGCATTAAAACAAAGGGTTTTAATAATATCTCAATACGTTCTTCTCGAGCGTTGTTGCCATTATCGATGGCATGAGCCTCAATGCGATCACTATCCTCAGCATGGGGGCTAATAGCTAAGAGAAAAAACTGTTCATCAAAAGCGGCATAACTGAAGTTATTAAAAGTTTTTGGCTTATTTAATAAGTCGCTAAACGCCAATTTTTCATGTTTATCTTTAGTTTTAATTATTATCGCTTCACCCTGCACTCCAGGATTCATAATGCCGGGCTCAGTTTTGTTATCACTTTTCTTAAGTGCACTGAGCAAAAACTCGCCCTTGAGCGGCGTTGCCGATAGATTGCGCCAGGTGATTTTTTCCTCAATGCTTGAATCACTTAAAAAGTGATAACTACGCTCAATACTCAAGCCCTCTTTAGTAATATGGCGCAGCGATATCTTGTGCTCTTCAAGCTTGGTTATCTCATATGGAGCATTATCAGCCAAGCTAACCGCAGCGCTATTTGAACGTAAACGCAACAAAGAAGAGCCAGTATTACTCAAACTCACCAGCGATAACTCATGGCTAAAATCAAGCAAATTATACTCGCTGATCATGCCACCATGGCTAGACACCCGTACCCGGTAAGAGCTTCTTTGGCGAGATTTTGACTGTTCTTTAACGATAAAATCTTTGTTCTGTTCAGGTAGATCACCGCGTGTTGCATCAGCAAAGATATTAGTGCTTGGGATAAGCACCATAGAAGGCTCTGCTAAAACGCCCTTAATTATTTCTTGAGGAATCGGCGCTTTTTCAGCTACTGGCACCTGAATAGATGGCGGAAAAAAGTAGGAATAAGCCATCAAAACAGCGCTAGTGGCAATCACCGCCAACAGCAATCTTTTAGGATCTGGTCCTTGAGGTGATTCAATCATATTAAATTGTGTCATGAGCAAGCTTCCTAATTATCGTTTTAGCGCTATTTTTTTTAATCACATAACGAGATTCTTTATCAGTATCAGAGGCTTTTCCGCGCCAGACCTCAAAGCCACGAAAGCAGTCCTGACACATCAGCTCGTCTTTTTTATCAGCAATAGATTCGCTGACCAAAAATTGATTCTTACACTTCATACAAGAACGTTTGAGTTTTTTCTGAGCGATATGACGGCCAGTTTCAAAAGTCTCAAGCAATCTCTCAGCACAGCTACGGCAATATATAGTATTAGCATTCGCTATCCGTATTGCGACATAGTCAACCTGGTGGCAGCGGCTGCATAAAACCCGCTGGCATAAGCGGGTGCCAAAGGCATTGCCCGCTAAGCCAACCACCTTAGGGGCAGTAAAAGCCGGAGCACGCTGTTTAAGGGGCGTTCTTTTTATCATAAATTTATGGCTCAACTTAAGAAAATTCTATTTCGTCCTTAAAACCAGAGACGATAATAAACTCGTTACTTCCTGAGCTAATTTCGGCCAATCGCGAACATCGCATTGAATCGTAATGCTTATACAGGTGTTATCATCTATTACTACATCAAATGCTCTAATCAATACTGGCTGGCTAATATTATCAAAGCGATAAAAAATTGCGCCCTGCGAACTTAGTGGGCCTAAGCCTGAATCGATCTTGTCTTCAACATACTGATTTAATGAGCGATATTGCTTAAGCCAGCTCTTTTTTCTCGCTAGACTCACCAGCGACATTGACTCGCGTGAGGCTATCTTATGCAGCTCCAAGCTAAGATTCCTCCCCACCAAAGCTTCGGGTCTGACTAGACCTAAGTCATGGAAAAACTCTAATTTTTGGGGGCGGTTTTTTTCTGACCATAAGCCTAAAAAATCATCCTGAGCCGATAAAGCTGACACTAAAGTCTGGCTCGCTAATAAATAAATGATTAGAGCACAAGGAAAGATCATGTAAGCACAACCAGCTTAATCAGCTCTTTATTTCTCGCTTAAATATCTAGTTCAAAGGAATCAAGAGCAACTTTTTCGATAAATAAGCGCCTAGGCTCAACTTCATCACCCATAAGATCAGCAAAGGCCGCATCAGCTTCAACGATATCTTCAATATTGACTCTTAAAAGCGTCCTAATTTTAGGATCCATGGTCGTTTCCCACAATTGCTCTGGGTTCATCTCACCTAAACCTTTGTAGCGCTGAATAGTATGGCCTTTACGCGAAGAAGTCTCGATATAATCAGCAAACTCATCAAAACTGGCAAACTGATTTTCGTAAGCACCCTTAATCATGACAAAGGGAGCAGCACCAAGCTCCTTGGCCAAAGAAAAGTTCTTCAATAAGTCGCGATATTCTGGGCCCTTAATAAATGGATAAGCAATCGTCGTAACTACCTGTGAGCCATCACGCTGAGATTTAATAATCAACACCCGATCTTCTGGTATATCTGCTGCTCTCAACTCGACTTCAATGGGCAGGGCAAAGGATTTCATGCTAGCCAAATGAGCCTCAAGACGAAGCTTTAGCTCAGCATTGTTAATCAGATGAAACTCGTCTTTAAGATTGATATCGGTTCGCACCAGCCCATCTAAAATTTCTGGGTCATAGCGCTTTCTCAAGCGCTGTAAACCACGCCGATAGGCATAAAAAGCCGATACGGCAGCCAGTACATCTTTTTCAGCAAGCGGCCGGCCAGCAGCGCTTACCATTGCTTGATTCATGCTTTGCTCAACCAAATATTTTTCCAAGGCTTCATCGTCTTTCACATAGCTTTCTTTTTTGCCCTTTTGCACTTTATAAAGCGGTGGCTGGGCGATATAAAGATAACCGCGCTCAGCCAACTCGCGCATCTGGCGATAAAAAAAGGTCAATAAAAGCGTACGAATGTGGCTACCATCAACATCAGCGTCAGTCATCAAAATGATCTTATGGTAGCGAACTTTTGAGGCATCAAACTCATCAGGGCCAATACCGCAACCAAGAGCCGTAATCAGCGTAATAATTTCTTGAGACGACAGCATCTTATCAAAACGAGCCTTTTCAACATTCAAGATCTTACCGCGTAGAGGCAAAATAGCCTGAAACTTACGGTCACGACCGTTTTTGGCTGAACCTCCGGCCGATTGACCCTCTACGATAAATATCTCTGCCGCCTGCGGGTCTTTCTCCTGGCAATCAGCCAGCTTGCCTGGCAAACCCATACCATCAAGCACACCTTTACGGCGCGTAAGCTCGCGAGCCTTGCGTGCTGCCTCCCGTGCGCGCGAGGCCTCGATTACCTTTAAGCAAATAGTCTTTGCCTCAGCTGGATGCTCTTCCAGCCAGGCCGATAAATTATCCACGATCAAGCCTTCAACCACGGCTTTAACATCAGAAGATACCAGCTTATCTTTAGTTTGAGAGCTGAACTTAGGATCAGGCAGCTTAACACTCACCACTGCAGTCAAACCCTCACGAACGTCTTCGCTTTTTAACACACCTTTATCAACGATTTTTTCAAACTGACGATAAATATAACCAGTAATGCTTCTGGTTAGGCCGGCCCTAAATCCTGCTAAATGAGTACCACCATCGTTATTTTTTATATTATTGGTAAAGCAATACATCCGCTCTTGGTAGGTACCATTCCACTGCATGGCAATATCAACTTCACATCGAGCGCCATGGCCTTGCTCGCTTAACTCACGCTCACCGTTAATAACCACCGGGTCTTTATGCAATGGCGTATTGGAGCGATTTAAGTGCTGGACAAATTCACGAATGCCATCTTCAAAGAAAAAATTGTGGCTCTTGGCAGTGCGCTCATCAAGCAAGTTAACTTTGACGCCTTTATTTAAAAAAGCCTGCTCACGCAGACGCCCTGCCAAAATATCAAAGTGAAACTCAATATTATTGAAGATTTGTGGGTCAGGTCTAAACTTAATCTTGGTGCCGGTAGCATCGCTTGGGCCGATCGTGATTAAAGCACTGACCGGATCGCCGCGACTAAAGTTTTGCTCGTATTTAAAGCCATCGCGACAAATTTCTAGTTTAAGATCTTCACTGAGCGCGTTGACAACGCTGACACCAACGCCGTGCAAGCCGCCCGATACTTTATAAGAGTTTTGGTCAAACTTACCACCCGCATGAAGCACGCACATGATCACTTCACAAGCAGGCTTGCCCGATTCATGCATACCCACCGGAATGCCACGGCCGTTATCACTGACTGACACCCAATTATTCTCATGAATGACCACATCAACTTGGTCACAATAGCCGGCTAGCGCCTCATCAACTGCGTTATCGACAACTTCATAAACCATGTGATGAAGACCCGAGCCATCATCAGTATCGCCAATATACATGCCAGGACGTTTTCGTACGGCCGACAAACCCTCTAAAACCTTAATAGAAGAGGCGTCATAGACAGGAACAATAGGCTTAACCACAGGATCGGAGGACGATGTCATTGTTTGCACCACAGTAATTCTCTTATTATCTGACATTGTTCAAATTTCAGGCTCAGCCTATCACGGCCCAACCATTTGGCACAGGCCCCCAACGCGTTACTTTATAAAGATTATTTTTTATATAATTATTAGCACAAACTCAAGGTTACTGTAATTGCAAATGAGTCAGCATGATCATGCGTACTTGATTATCACCTTCAAAACGCACTTGGGCTCGGGTCATCGATCCGCTGCCACTAAGCGATATCACCCGGCCATTGCGATAGCTGGCATGATAAACTCGAGCGCCAATTTTTATACCACTATTGGCTACGCCCACATGACCATTTTCGTATTCAATGCGATAGGAGTTATTAGGTGATGGAGTTTTACTTGTTAGTGTACGTGACCACGAGCTAGTAGCACCAGCAAAAGGCGGATGTGAAGAATCGGGCCGGCTCTGCTGTGAAACTAAATAGCGATCACCAGGCTCAAAGCTGTCTTGCGGAATCTCGCGCACAAATCTGGATGGCGCTGATGGTGAGGTTTTGCCATGCAAAAAACGTTCTTGGCAATAGCTCAAAAATAGGCGTTTTTTAGCCCTAGTCATGCCAACATAAAGCAAGCGTCGCTCTTCTTCTAAAGCCTCCTGGCGCTTGTTTTCATCGCTCGCATTAAAAGTTCTACTGTGCGGCAATACCCCTTCTTCCAGACCAACTAAAAATACCCCATCAAACTCCAAGCCCTTGGCCGCATGAAGGGTCATCAAGGTCACCGTGCCAACTTTAGCGGTATTATCGTTGACGTTTTCGTCTTTAGAAATTAGTGCGACATTTTCCAAGAATGCTTGAGCATCTGAGGGCTGTCCTAAACTCTCGGCTTCTTCTACGAACGAAACGGCAGCTTGGACCAACTGCTCAATATTTTCCAAACGAGCCTCTGACTCATCATCGTTTTTTTGCTCTAGTTTAGCAGCAATACCAAAACGATCTATTATATAAATTAAAGCTTCGTCAGCTCGTAAAATTTTCACTTCTCCATCAGACAAAGTCTGGACCAACTCGCATCTCATATTATTTAGCTTAGTTAAAAAATCGCTGATTTTATGACGGGCTCTGGTATTAGCCAAAGCTGCCGACTGATGATCATGATCAGCCATCGTCTCAAAAAAACTTAGGTTATGATTGCCGGCATAGTGAGAGAGCGCCTCTTGAGTTTTTTTGCCAATACCCAAAGGCAGGGCCTCAAGCACGCGCAATAGATCAATATCGCTGTGCTGATAAATCACCGCTCGTAAAGCTGCCAAAATATCTTTGATTTCTTTACGATCATAAAAGCGCATGCCACCCACCATGCGATAAGGCATCCGGGCTTTGTGCAAAGCTTCTTCCAAAGGTCGCGATTGAGCATTGGTACGCATGAGTACTGCTATGCTGAAATAGGAGCCCTCTTGCTCAAATAAACGCATCGCCTGCTCAATCACAAAAGCAGCTTCTTGGTTGTCACGAAAGTGCTGTTTGAGCCTCAGCAAGGGGCCTTCGCCCCCCATAGAACGCAAGGTTTTACCCAATCGTTGGCGATTATTGCTAATCAAGGCGTTAGCCGCATCCAAAATGGCTTTAGTTGAACGATAGTTATCTTCGAGCTTATAAAGTTTTGAGCTAGGAAAATCGTTTAAAAAGTGCTGCATAAAATGGGCCGATGCCCCGCGCCAGCCATAAATCGACTGGTCATCATCGCCAACAATAGCCACGCTGTCAGCGCGATGAGCTAAAATATGGACAATCTTAGCCTGAACCGCATTAATATCCTGATACTCATCGACCACCAAGTGACGCACTCGGTTAGAGATCAGGCGCACGCCTTCCTCATGCTCTAACAGTTGGCACAGTTTGACTAAGAGGCCAGAAAAATCGACCGCACCCATTTTTTTTAAGCGCTCTTGATAAAGCTCTAAAATCAGCTCCATCCGCTCACTGGCAGCGGTTTTAATCGCTTGATTTTTATCAGCTTCTCTAAAACGTAGGATTTTTTTTACTTCGGCATTAAGCTCGTCTTTACTTAGTTCATAGCGCTCTTTGAGGATTTTTTTAATCAAGCGGCCAGCATCATCTTCATCGTAAATCAAAAAATCTTTAGCAACACCAACCAAGTCACCGTAATAACGCAAAAATCTCGCCGCTATGCCATGAAAGGTCCCAAGCAAGACTTCATAAGCCCGATCAGGCAAGAGCTTTTCTACCCGTTCACGCATCTCACGAGCGGCTTTATTGGTAAAAGTCACTCCCAAAATCTGGCGCGGATCAACCCCACGTTCATGCACCAAGTGAGCAATACGATGGGTAATCACCCGCGTTTTACCACTACCCGCACCGGCCAGAATACAGATAGGCGCATCGATAGCCAAAGCCGCCAGGCTCTGTTCTTTACTAAGATTTGACATGGTGGCTAGCTAGCACAGCTTGACACGCTCAGCTAGCCATCTTTATTAAGCGCTTGATTTAAATAAGCAATATATAAATTTCCTGCGCAATTGCTTGCTTGTTAGTATAACCAGCAACCCTGTTTACTGATTGAGAGTTTGCTTATAGGCTGGATGATTAATAGCTTAGGTGGTTAAAATGAATGCAATAATTAAGTTGATTTTGAGCGGATTGGTATTTTTAAGTTTAGCGCTTGGCACTGGGTGCAATAGTAAGCGTCCAGTTTTAACTCCCAGCGAAAACCCACCAACACCGCCACCAGAGCTTATTATAACAGTACAGATGGTTTTTGATGAAGCAGCTAAGGGTGTAACTAATACCGATTTAGACAAACTTAAATCTTTTTACGATCAGGTCATTAAAGATACTGATCAGGCTAATAAGTTGTCCGTGCTCAAAGACACTAATAAAGAGTACTTTATTCATAAGTTATTATTATTGCCTACCACTGAAGTGACTAAGAATATATTGTCCCATTATACCACCCACCTCAGCAACGCTCCCAATGCGATTAATCCGATCGACGCCAATAAACAACCATTAGCTCTATTAACCGATCCTGCTCGTTCAGTGAGCGGCGATCAGCCCATTGAACGACAAGAGATGATCAAAATTTTAGCTGATCAAGGCGACGCGACAACCATCGCAGCCGCTGATGCTGATGCTGTGAAAATGGTGCTCGATGCAGTGTTAACTAAGGGCGATAAAAACCTAATGGTCAAGGTTCTTGATGGCGCCAATGTCGCTGACCCCGTCATTAAGACTGCAACCTTTAGCTGGGTGTTTAGCAAAAAAGCCGACGCCATTGCCGGATCTGCCGATACGGTAGAAACAGCCTTCCTGGCTACCATAAACACCAAGACTGTGGCCACTATCCAAGATCTAGTTGATGAAGCTGCTAAAGGTCCTATTGGCCCAGGTGGTGCTGATCTGGCTAAGCTTGCCATCATTTATAATCTCACCGTCAATGGCGATGCTAGTGGCAATAAAGCTGCTATCTTAGCCGGAACCGCAGCGAGCACAGCTACTGCAGATCGTTTCCCCAACTACTTAGCTAACTTAGCTCCAGACGCTGGTCTTCTTGCTATCTGGACTGATTATCTGACACAAATAAATACTCATGGCGTTAACGGTGCCGCCGGAACAGCTGCAGTTAGCAATCAAGTACTCTTGCCAGGAGTAGGCACTGATCCGCTCAAGCTGGTGCTCAGTAAACTCTATAGTCCTGCCCGTGACCAAATCATTCAAGAGATGATTTCACGAGATCGTGCAGGTATTGCTGCTATCGTTGATACAGCTGACATAGATGTGTTTTTGACTGCCCTACGGCAAGAAGAAACTCAAGCAAATTTTTGGCTATCTTTTAAAGCGCTGATTAACAACCCGACATCAGCCAAAAGAATCGCCGCTGCTACTTGGGCTAGCACCAATAGCGCTCAAACAATCACCAAAGAAGGCACTACACCAACTATCGCGGCTGCCTTGGCTGCTCTCATTGACTTAAAAATGATCGTCGATGACACTGCTAATGCTGCCACCCCAATCCCTGTGCTTAAGTTTTTATACGATACTAAGATTAAAGTTGATGGCACTGGCGCTCAAGCTAATCTTTTAGCTGCACAAGCACCCACTGGCGGCAGTGCTGATCGTTTTGCCAATTTCTTAGCTAAGCGAACTCCCGATGCTGATCTTCTTGCTGTCTGGCAAGATTATTTGGCTAAAATAGCCGCAAATGCTGGTGGTGGTGGTGCTGCTGCTGCTGTTACGGCCCAGGTTAATCTTGTTGGTGCTGGTGTTAAACCTATTACTGAAGTCTTAACTAAACCAGACAGCCCTCACCGTAACCAAATTGTTAAAGAGATGGTTTCACGAGATATAGCAGTTATTGCTGCTAGCCTTGACTTGGGTGGTGTAAATGAGTTTCTCACTGCCTTGCGGAAAGAAGATAGCCAAGTAAATTTGTTAGCTTCTTTTGCAATTATTGTTAACGATCCAGCTAAAAAAGCCACTGCTCTAGATTGGGCTCTCACCAATAAAGCTCAGACAATTGATAAAGAAGCAGGTACGCCCAACATCGAAGCATTTCTAACAGCCGCACCAGGTTTAATCACCCCATTAATAGTCGTTGATCAAGCTGAGGCTGCTGTTGCCAGCAACGCGCAACTTCCTCTTCTTAAGTTCTTATATGAAGTAGGCATTAAACCAGATGCCACCGGAGCTCGAGCTGCTGCTCTAGCCGCACAAGCACCTACTAGTGCAAGTGCTGATCTTTTTGCCAACTACTTGGCCAAGCTAACTCCAGACGCTGATCTTCTTGCTATCTGGCAAGATTATTTAGCTAAAATAGCCACAAATGCTGGTGGTGGTGGTGGTGGTGCTGCTGCTGTTACAGCCCAGGTTAATCTTGCTGGTGCAGGTGTTAAACCTATTACTGAGGTCTTAACTAAACCAGATAACCCTCACCGTAACCAAATTGTTAAAGAGATGGTTTCACGAAATCGCGCAGGTATTGCTGCTACTGTTGGTGTGGGTGATATAGATAAATTCCTCACTGCCTTGCGGCAAGAAGAGCTTAAAGGCGATTTCTTGACTTCTTTCACGAATACGCTTGCTACTCCAGCTACCAAAGCCGATACTTTAGCTTGGGCTCTCAAAAATGAAGCTCAGACAATTGACAAAGAACCTGACCCCAAACCAAGCATTAAAGATTTTTTAAAAGCAAACCCAGCTCTAATCACCACATCAATAGTGGTAGATGAAGCGGCGGCGGCTGTTGCCAACGCTGCGCAACTTCCTCTTCTTAAGTTCTTATATGAGGTAGGCATTAAAAATGATGCCACCGGAGCTAAAGCTGCTGCTCTAGCCGCACAAGTGCCTACTAGTGCAAGTGCTGATCGTTTTGCCAACTACTTGGCCAAGCTAGATCCAGACGCTGATCTTCTTGCTATCTGGCAAGATTATTTGACCAAAATAGCCGCGCATGCTGGTGCTGTTCCTGGTGTTGCTGAAGCTGCTGTTACGGCCCAAGTCAATCATCTTGGTGCTGGTGGAATTAAAGCTATCTCTTCAGTTTTAGCTAAAGTTGGTAACACTCACGGTGACCAAATTATTAAAGAGATGGTTTCACGAGATCGTGCAGGTATTGCTGCTACTGTTGGTGCGGTTGATCTACCAAACTTTCTTACTGCCTTGCGGAAAGTAGAGTCTCAAGTCGATTTCTTAGCTTCTTTCCAGGCCGCTCTAGTTGCTCAAAAAGAAGCCTGTATTACTTGGGCTCTTGCTAATAAAAATATGAAAATCGACAATGAAGCAGTTCCACCAACTGTCAAAACCATCCTCGCTGGCGTATTTACGACACAAATGGTGGTAGATGAAGCGGCTAAAGGTGCTGGTGCTCATTCAGGCAAGCTAGCACTGCTCTATGAAAGTGCTGTTATAGTTGCTGCTGATGCTGATGCTTTGGCTAAGCTAGCCAGTGGTGTTAGTGCTGATCTTTTTGCCAACTATTTGGCCAAGCTAACTCCCGACGCTGATATTTTGTCTATTTGGAACGATTATTTCACCAAAATAGCCGCACATGCTGGTGCTGGTGCTGCTCAAGCTGCTGTTGTGGCCCAAGTAATTCTTGTTGGCGCAGGAACTAGCCCAATCAACCAGGTGCTCACACCAGCCAACAGTAACTTCGGCAATAAAATTGTTAAACTCATGCTTAACGCTAATATTGCTCCAATTATCGCAGATGTTACTGTTGCTAATGTAGCTAATTTCTTGACCGCACTGCTTGCAGAAGAAAACCCAGCTAATTTTGCCACTGCTTTTACAGCTCTTTACGCTGATCCAGCCAAGAAAGCCGATGCTTTGGCTTGGGCAGTGACCAATAAAGTTGCTGCTAAAGCTGCCCTCGCTGGCGTATTTACCCCGAAAATGGTGGTAGATGAGGCAGCTAAAGGTCCTGGTGTTGCTAACACCGCTGAGCTAAAACAGCTCTACGATATTGTGGTCAACTCTCCTGCTGATGCCAATGCTCTGGCAACACAAGCAGCCACTGTTGCTAGCCTTGATCGTTTTGCCAACTACTTGGCCAAGCTAACTCCAGATGCTGATATTTTGGCTATCTGGAAAAATTATTTGACCCTAATAGCCGCACATGCTGGTGGTGGTACTGCTGCTGTTATGGCCCAGGTTAATCTTGCTGGTGCAGGTGTTAAGCCTATTACTGAAGTCTTAAATAAATTAGACAGCCTTCACCGTAACCAAATCGTTCAAGAGATGGTTAAACTAAATCGTGCAGGTATTGCTGCTAGTGTTGATGTAGCTAACATAGAGAACTTTCTCACAGCTTTAAGGCAAGTAGAAAGCGCAGCCGATTTTACCACCGCTTTTAAAGCTATCGCTGCTCCAGCTGCTAAAGCTGCTCCGCTTACTCCTAAGCAAACAGCTGCTTTTGCTTGGGCTATGGCTAATCGTACTAAAAATATCAATAGTTCTGGCACGGCCAATGAAGTGCTAACTGCTGTTCGTAATAGTGCTCGAGTGACTAATGATATCCTGAAGAAAGAAGTTGACTCTGCAGGCACCAATTGGAAAAAGGTTCTCTTCTATGTTCAGGTTTTAGCTTACGATAATAAATCTGCTAAAAATGTGTCCGAAATAAAAACAGGCTCGAAGACGAATATTACTCTCTTGCATAAATTGATTGTGGCTAAAAGCCAAACTGTCGAGAGTGTGCAGGCGCTCAAGCATTATTTGTTTTTTTTGACAGCCGCAGAATGGATAGCTATTCGCAATAATGCTAAAGGCCACAAAACACAATACAAAAAAACTGCTGCAACTATGATCAACGATGGCTCTCATCCGGATAACACAGATCTTGGTAACCTGATCAAACCCATCAATGATGCTTTACTTATCTTCCAAGATAACACTGGAGTACCACAGCCAAATCGACCAGCTGCTGATCTTATAATCGATCAAGCACCTTAGGTGCTGGGAGATTAGTGCAAGAGCTGATCGTAGATAAGTTTTTGTTCTTGGTAGTGGCTGTCAAACTGGTTAGGGTCTGGTCTAAATAAGTAGATCATAAGTTGGTTTTTATTATACTGATATGACTTTGCTCGCCATAATCTTCGGTTAGCTATAGGCATATCAGCATATTTATTGAGTTGATGAGCGACATCTTTAAGTTTTAGGCGCCGGTACGGGTATTTTATTACTAGCTTATTAAAAAATTTTCTCAGTACTTCAGGTCGATTATGATGATCTTTCATATAAGCTTTAGCCGCTTTTAATAGCTTATAAATTTTATATGAAGAGGAGCATTCAGCAGCACCGCAAGCAGCACAAAGAGCCAGGGCCGGAAATGGTACCGCGACTATGGTAGCGGCGGCAATATTGGCGTATTGCTTGTTTTTACGTGATTTATAATAGCACATAACCTCGGTATCATCATCAAAATTAAAATACTGCAGCTCATCGCTAGCAACAATAGAAAAGTGAATAAATACACACATGATTATATATGATAATTTCTTCATAATTATTTCTCACTATGGCTAGTACTAATAACATTGTCGGCTATCTGTCCTGCTTGGTTTCTTAAATACTTTAGGCTAAGTAGCCCCATGAGCACTGCACTATCGATTTTAAAGCGTATTTTTGGCTACCAAGAGTTTAGGGGCCATCAGGAAGAAATAATTAATACGCTGATCAGTGGCCGTGATGCTCTGGTGCTCATGCCGACCGGCGGTGGTAAATCTTTATGCTATCAAATCCCTGCACTAGCGCGTGAAGGTGTTGGTGTAGTGATATCACCACTGATTGCCCTCATGCAGGATCAAGTGCAAGCCCTACAAGCACTCGGGGTCTCGGCTGCTTATTTAAACTCGTCGTTAACTAGCAAACAGGCTTATCAAGTGCACAAAAAGCTTAACAGCGGCCAACTTGATTTGCTTTATGTGGCACCTGAGCGACTGATGATGCCAGAGTTTATTACTGAGCTTAAAGCCTGCAAACTGGCCCTTTTTGCTATTGATGAAGCTCACTGTGTATCGCAGTGGGGACATGATTTTCGGCCTGAATATTTAAAACTAGATATTTTGAACGAACATTTTGCCAATATTCCTCGCATCGCTTTAACTGCTACCGCCGATCAGATTACCCGCGATGAGATTGAAAAACGCCTCAAGCTAACTAATCCTCAACGCTTTGTCGCCGGTTTTGACCGACCCAATATCCAATATCGTATTGTTGAAAAACAAGCGCCTAAAAAATCTCTCTTGGCCCTGTTACAAAACGAGTTCAAAGACGAAGCAGCGATTATCTATTGTATGAGCCGTAAATCAGTCGATGAAACTGCCTCTTGGTTAAAAAGCGAAGGCCTCACAGCCTTGCCCTATCACGCTGGTCTAAGCACTGAGATGCGGCAAAAAAATCAAGACTATTTTATTAATAACGATGGCGTCATCATCGTTGCTACTATTGCTTTTGGTATGGGCATTGATAAACCTAATGTGCGCCTGGTTGCTCACTTAGATTTACCTAAAAGCGTTGAGGCTTATTATCAAGAAACCGGCCGAGCTGGTCGTGACGGCTTGCCTGCCTTAGCCTGGATGGCCTACGGCATCCAAGATGTCATCATTCATCGTCACATGCTGAGCCAAAGCCAGGCCAGTCCTGAGCAAAAACGCATCGAACAAGCTAAACTCGAGGCCATGTTAGGCCTATGCGAGACTAGCTCATGCCGTCGACAGACTTTGTTGCGCTATTTTTCAGACTCGCACCCAGGTACCTGTAACAATTGTGATACCTGCCTAGAGCCTCTAGAAACTTGGGATGCCACGGTTGCCGCCCAAAAAGCCCTGTCCTGCGTAGCCCGTACCAAGCAAATGTTTGGTGCCGGCCATCTGGTTGATATCTTAGTGGGCAAAGTGACCGATAAAATCGCTCGTTTTAATCACCAGCGCTTGTCTGTATTTGGTGTTGGCCAAGAGCTCAGCCCGCCTGCTTGGCGCTCAGTTTATCAGCAACTGATTGCACGAGGTGTCTTACGCGTAGACATGGCAGCCTATGGCTCGCTCCATCTTACCGCCCACAGCATCAGCGTTATGAAGGGACAAGAGACAGTATTTTTGCGCCACCTGCGTAAAGCCGGCAAAACTAGTAAAAAAACTCGTTCACTAAGACCAAATAAAAAACTCGATAACTCAAACTTGCTTGATAGCATGAAAGCTCTACGTCTCAAACTTTCACGCGAGCTCAGTGTTCCTCCCTATGTGATCTTTCACGATCGCACCCTGCTAGAAATAGCTGAAGATCCACCAAAAACACTGGCCGATCTTAAAAACTTCTACGGTGTTGGCGAGCATAAGCTGGCTAAGTTTGGTCAAGCTTTATTTCAAGTGATTAACAGCCTATCAGTCAAATGACCGATAACGAAAAATCCAGCCCTCTCATATAACCAAGTTCATTGAAAACAGCTCATATGAACTGAGGTTATATATGTTGATAAAAGCAACTAAGATATTTTTGATTTCAGCAGTTTTTTTAGTCTTAAATAACTGCGCAGAACCAAGCAGCAACAAGGTTCTTTCGCAGTCGGTTAAAACTAATATTGTAACGATAGACAACCTAAAAACTTTGATTAAAGACCATCCAGAACTCTCTTCAGCCAGTCTCAAAATCATCAAAAACAGTGCTGAAAAAAAATCGGTCAAAGCACTGAGTCTAAGTACTGCACCGGGAGCAGAAAGTGAAAAACCGCTCGATCCCGAAATCGCCAAAAAAGCACAAACTTTAATCGACAAGATTCTCGATGATTTTGATCTACGCGAACAACTAAATGCGCAAATCAAAATAACCGGCATCGTTCTCAACGAACAAAGAATCTGGCTTGATAAAATGAAACAAGCTAAGACCAAGCTTAAACAAGAGTTTAACGAGCCCGAACATAAAGAACTGCCGACCTGTGAAGACTTTGTAGCTGATCCTTTTAATGGCATTTCTCAAGAACTGGTCGGCGAAATTCTTGCACGTAACCACAAGGAAATTAAAAAACATCTTTCCGGCTGTGCTGAAATTATCGGGCAAGACTTTGTGAAATGCATGCAAAACCTTAATCACATGACCATGGTAATCAACCAATATGCCAACTGCGACATGAATAATTTTGAAGCTCTCGATTCAATTATCGAAAGAGAACTAAAACAAAGCTTGGAAGAAATTCAAAAATCAGCAGAGCTTTGCATGAATCAAGAGTTTATTAGCTGCGGTTATGAGCCTGAAAAAGTTGGCAAAATATCAGAAACTCCAGACACCTAGAAAGACTTAGTCTTCTAAGTCGGCAAAATCTTCAGCGTCAGCTACTTTATTATTTTTAGATGCTTTTTTCTGTCCAGTGCCGCTATCAAGCTTGAACTGCGGCCGGCCCAAGCTACCATAAAGCGAGAACGAAACTTTACCATTACCCTGCTGGGCGGCCCTCAACTCAGGCAAAAGGTCAAAAAGCATCTTGATAGTCTCGTTACTATTAAGAAATTCCCGTTTAAGGCTAAACCAACCAGTACCGCTAAGACGTGAACTTTGAGGAACTTTAGCAAGCCCAATATTAAGATTTAGCTCAGCCTCTAAATCGCCTCCAGTAAGCGTAAAATGCTTAGAGTCAAGCTGGCCTTTATCCAGGTTGAGCTCAATAGTCAGTTTGCCCAAGCTTACTAAAGGCACCGCTAAAGATGACACAAAACCGCCCGACGGCAAGTTAATACTACCTGGCCCAAAGACACCCTTATCAATAGTAATTTTTATGGTTCCTGTGCCATCTTTGCTTAACTGGGAGTTGGCATTAATGTCAGCGACTAAATCAAATTGGCCCTTAAGCGGGCTGCCAAGTAATGACTCGATAAAAGCCATTGTGGCTAAATCGACACGACTAATATTAGCACTTAAGGCTGACAAATTATTTGGCTTAGCAATTTTTACTTGAGCCTCAAAAAAGCCCTTATAAAGCTCCCCCTGGGCCTCGATATTTTTTGCCCCCATCAGTAAAGAAAATATTCCTAGCCTAGTCTTGAATGAATCTATCACTAGATCCATAGCCGATCCTTTTTTAGTGCCAGGCCAGCTAACATTTAATCCTTCTATACTAATACCCGACGCTCGCCATAACGAAAGATCTTTAATTACCACCGTGGGCATACCACGATTTTCTGGGCCCATCCCCAAAGCAGCACCTGTAATCGAGCCTTCTGCAATCGTGCGCAAAACCACCACAGGAAAGCTGCAGTAGGCGCCGAATAAGAATACCAAGACAAAAACACTTGGATACAAAAACCAACGGAGTTTACGTAAGATTTCCACAGGTCAACTCCCTTATGCGGACTTCCACGTGGAAATCGTCATTTGAAGGTCTAATAAATCAGGTTCAGAGAAGCTCTTGCTTATTTTCATTTTGGTCACTTTTACATGACCAGCATGATCTTCATCAGTCTCGATCGCTTCTACTAAAGCAGTAACTTTATCAATCGATAACTTAGTGAGGTTTAGCCTCACTGAGATTTCAATAATATTTGATTTACCTAATGGTCGCTTTTGTTCGGCTAAATTTTTAACTGTGAGACCAAGATTGGAAGTAATCGCCTGGATAAAAGTAAATAATGAAACATCGTTATGCCTAATATTTTCTATAATTTCTTCATTTTTTTGCTTAGCTAAAGAGTATTCTCCCTCAAGATCTTTTATTTGATTAAGTAGTTCCTGATTCTTGCTGAGCAGATCTCGTTTAGTTTGAATTTTAGTAGTAGCCACATAAAAAGTAGCAAAGACCAAAACTACACATAAAGCAGCAAAGACAATGCCGAGCATGCGTCGCTCTCGTCCGCTTAAACCATCAAACCACTGCGACCAAAGCTCGCTAATTCTTTCGATTACTCTTGACACTAGGGACCTCTTTATTAGCTATTGTTTGCTGAGCTGGTGCCGAACAGTCTATATCGTTAGACAGATTATATTTGACCAATTTATCTTTTTGCTGCGCTGGCCCTTTTTCAACTTTTACAAAACAGGGAATTTTACTGAGTATAGCTGCCACTTTATCAATATCTTCAAAACTAGGTGATTCAGCCGCAATGCGTACTTTTTTCTCTAAAATATCCATCTCAGTCACCGTGATCTTGATGTCTTTAGGCAAGGCCTCTGCTGTTTTCAAATATACATCAGATGCGGTAAACTCAGGTATCCCCAAATCAGTATTGGAAGAAATCTGCTCCTTCATCATGGTTAAACATTTTTTACCAATAATATTAGGCTTGCCCAAGATTGCTGCACAACTTGATTTTATCTGCTCTTCAACAATCTTGTTATCTTTTTGTGAAACCAGGCTCATAGCCGACCACATCACCGTCAAAGAACAAATTATACCCAAGCTCCATAAGACCAAAGGGACAGACTTGGTTCGCAGAAAATCTAGTTCACCGCGCCAGGCAAAATCATCTTTACGGAAGTTAAACCGGCTATCTTTAGTATGAACGTGCAAGCATCCCAAGGCATAAGATAAGGCCAAAGCCATCGAAAAATGATTTAGACCCTTAGGTATTTTATCCGCCAAAGAAACTACCTGGCAGTCAGCTTGATGTAAGGAATCAAGCAAAAGCCGATCAAGGCCCTCAACCTGAGCTGCCCCACCAATAAAAGCTATTGAAGTAACTTTATGCTCATCTTTGGATTCTCCAGCGATAAAAATCCGCGCGATCTGTTGAGCCAGATCCCGATAATGCTGCTGAGCAAGTTCTTTAATTTTTTGACCAATTTGATCTTGAGTATCAACTACGCTGTTTAATTTTTCATGTTTAAGTGCTTCAGCTTCACTAAAGCTTAGCGATAACATAGCTGCTATATCATGTGTAAGTTTTTTACCACCGCGCAGAAAAGTATGGGCAGACAATAAGCCATGACGATCAAAAATACATAAGTTGGTAGTTCTATGACCAAAATCAATAATAGCATGACTAAAGTCATCATCACTACCAAGCCCAAGCTCACGCACCAGTTCATATGGCGCACTTGAAGCTAAATGCATCTGCCTCGGATCAATCGCAAAAGTTTGTAAAAGCTGCAAAGTTGATGCAATCGCTTCTTTTTTACCTAAAGCTAATCTAATTTTTGTATCTGTCCCTTCCTGACGGTGCCAAGGAATGATCATAGTATCAATATCAAAAGGCACTTCAGCCTCTAATAATCCCGGCAGAACAGCTTCTATTTTACGCGCATCCTCAAAAGGAACGGTCATTTTGCGTACTTGACCATCAGCCGCATTTAGACCCACCGAATAAACTTCAGCCTCTAATAGTCCTTCCCGATAGAGTTTTAAAATCGCTTCTCTTTGGCGCTCAAGTAAACTCGGACCGTTTTCTTCCTCAGGAGCAAGCAACACTTCTGACTGGTCGAGAATTTCAAACCTGGGCTGCTGCCTACCGGTTTCTAGGCGTAGCACTTTAACGCTATACGCACCCAGATCTAAGCCGATTATTCGCCTCGCCATTCTTTGCTCCTGTAACCAAAGGCTTTAGAAAAATATACCCGAATACTCTTATCCTATAAATATTGATACTGATAAATAGTAGTTATTCCTCCCGAAGATCTTAGACGCATCAAAATAGTCTTGCTAACATTACCAACTGTAGCCGTACTCTTAACCGTGAAAGTCTTAGATTCAGTTCCTACTGAGCTCTTACACTCTTCTTTATCAACCTCAACCCGATTTTCCTCTAAGTGAGCTAACACTCCCTCTGTGCTAATTTCAAGTTTGCCTTCATTCTTCTTGCGATTCCAATCAGTCACCAGCTCTTCAGCGAAACCTGGCCTTTGCAGAGGGCCTGTGTCACGGTTTTTACTGCACAGGTAAAACACTGAAGCAAGCATTTCATCAGAGGCTGATAAGATATTAATTTTATCACTCTCACCATGAATTGTTAAATACTTAGATAATACTTGATATATAGCATCAGTCATACCCGGTACGAGTCGTAGTTCAGCTAAAGAATCAGGAGATGCACGCTTGGGTAAAATATCCGGTGTATCGATATATTGAGCTCTTTTAGGTCCACTCGTATTTCGTCCCCACTCCTTGGCCGGAGCAGTCACATCAACTGCTTGCTCATCTTCTGAAAGATAATCATATATATATCCAACTAATTGGCTGGCATTAATATTTTTATTATCACCAGTAGATCCATCAAATAATACAGTATTTTCAGGCTTAGCTAAAATACGATAGATTTGATCGGCAACGATTTTGCGCTTAGGAAAATCAATCTTAGACCATCTTCTTAGCGAAATTTTCTTTTCTTCATCTTCAATTTCACTGGAAAAACGTCCCTCAAAACCACCGTATCCCCCCTGAGGAGCTTCGTATGGGCCACTTAGAGCCACTTTTGCCTTTGTTTCAATGGCCTCATTTTTTTCAGCAACCGGTTTATCTTTTTGCTGATCACCAATGCCAAAATCAGGCATGAAACTACCGTCAGTGATACCTTTGAGCAAATCACTATCGATCGGCATCAGCTCCCATACCGTATAAGCTGGCAACTGCATGCCCATTTTAGCAAAATTGGTTAAATAGCCCTGCAAGGGCTCCTGAACCAGCAAAATAAGCTGAGAAAAGTTGGCTCCACTTTGAGCTAAAGCTTCTGCCCTGAGGGCATCCCGATCGTTTAAAGCTAACTTGTAGCGAGTGATTTCCTTGGTGCTTAGATCACTCACCAAAGCCATCATCAAAGCGAGCGAAACCATTACGGTCAAAATTGCTATACCGCGAGAATTATTGCTGTGTTTAAACTTAAAATTTTTCATTAGTTTAAATCCAAAGGGTCTTGAACGGGAATCTCTGTTTCGCTTACCCATGTAATGGTCTCGGCTTCATCCACCTGTACGGTCATGCTGATCTTAACAAAACCAGGCAGACGCCATGGCTGGGGAGCATTTGTGGCTAGTTCCTTCTTGCCGTCTTCTGGTTTACTGTTGGGCATTGCGATCGTATCACCTGATGCCGGATCAGATATCCATGAATCCTGCCACTTTTCATAGCGACTATCAAAATAGCTAAATTCAAGCTTAGTCACATTAGGGCATAAAACTTGAGCACGACCGCCTTTTGTTACATCCAAATTTAAGTTCGCCTGCATCCTACGCATGAGTGATTGCTGATTGTTTTTATCAGTTGCCAAATAAAAACCCAAAACTTGCTGATCACTCTCTTTGGCATCTTTTTGTCTCACCACATGGCCAAAAGCACTAAAATACAGGCTGTCTTTCTCGCCTTTAAACTGGGTAATAAAAGTCGGCTCACTAGCGTTCATGTGTTTACTTAAATAGGCCATTGAAATTTCTCGAGACATCCGTGACATGGCTTGGCGAGCCTCATGATATCGAGATGAAATATGCTCAACACTATCTTTTGCTTTCACCGAACTATTAATCGAAGTCATCAAGAGCGCACCCATCAGGGCCATCAGCACCGTCGCCACCATAACTTCAATCAGGCTAAAACCAGCTTGATTAGGCATTAATTAGCCCCCCGCTCAGGTTCTTTAGCTGGCGCGGTTTTTTTATTGAGCATATCAGAGCCTTGTTTAAGCATTTTTGATAAAGCCGCCATGGCGGCTAAATCTATGATATGAGTCACCACCCTCAGCTCATCATCAAGCTTGTTATTACTCCAGCGAACAATCACCACTAGCTCACGTACCGAATTACCAAGCGCATCAGTAACAATAGACATCATAGGCGACACAGCATCGCCAGTTACCCCCATATTTTTTTGGGCAGCTTCCGGTGCTTTAGCTTTGGCTTGAGCTTCAACTTGGCTAGCTGAGGGCGTTTTCATATTAAACTTAGGCGCATGACATTCCCAAGTATAATCTTCATAGCCAAGCTCAGAAAAATCACCTTCTTTTTTAAAGTCGCCAATCGATGCTATTTGCTTTTGCGCCTCACGTTTACATTCCATCATTTGTAGCCTGGCTAACTGAGTAGCAGTCGATATATGGCGCGATTGCACAGCTAATTTGGTGGCTCTAGCCTGAACAAGAGCCAAAGTAGTAAAAGAAACAGCCAACAGCGCTAAGGCCACCATTACTTCAAGCAAACTAAATCCTTGGTGTTTCATAGGCACTACTGCTCTTTTTCTTTATCTAATAAGCTGTTTATTTCAGGCTCTCCTACATCTATTTCCACAGCACCGGTCAAAGGGCTAAGCGCTAAATAAAGAGAACTTTCTTCTTCTTCACCTTCTTTTGAGATAGAAACAAAGGCCGACTGAGTATAACCACCAGTAAAGAAATAAATCGACACTATACCGGTACGAGCAACTTCGCTCATTTGCTCAGTCCAAGCGCCATGAAAAACAAGATTTTGATCCAAAATAAATTTCTCACCCAAATCATCACTCAAGGCTTTCCATTCGGGTATAAAACGCTGAGCATCATCTTTATTCTTTTCACTAAGCTGCTTCTGACGCTCTTTCATAATATCTTCATAACCAAGCTCTGGTGAGATATTCCCTATATCACCGACTTTTTCTTCCACCCAATAACTTTGTTTATCTAAGTCAAAATTAATCCGGTGAGTTATGCCAGAAATCGCAGCCCTCGCATAAACTTCGCTAGTGAGTCCTGCTAGCTTAGTGATTTCATTTTTTATATTAGCGCCAGTAAGAGAGCGCAAGCTAGGTATAGCAATAGCAACCAACCCAGCAACCAAGACAACAACCACCATAAGCTCGAGTAAACTAAAGCCGAGGCTAATTTTTAAACTCGTTTCATGATCAGATTGTTTCATGATTGCCCAATAGTTTTACTTATTTTCCTCAGCCGGCCGCCAGTTACCAATATCAGACTCTTCACCTTCAGTACCACTTGGCCCATTTGACCAAACATCAAATCCCTTAGGATTATGAGTACCAGGGATAGCGTAGTTATACTCATTACCCCAAGGATCAAGCGGAATTTCATCCATTAACGGCGCCCCTTTGGGTGGATTAACTAAGACCTCTAAACCCTCGCTAGCACTTGGATAAGATCCAACTTGTAACATATAAAGATTCAAAGACTTGGCTATTTCATAAGCTTGAGTACGGGCTGTCGATATTTTGCCTTTCTCAAGTTGGCCCATAAGAAGTACCGTCGCACCCCCTACCAAAAGAGCTATCAAGGTGATTACCACCATTAATTCGATAAGATTAAATCCTCGCAAAGAATTTCTTACTATTAAGTTTTTATGTTGGTGGTTCATATATATCTCCTATTTTACCAATGTCGACATCTGCATAATCGGCACCATGACTGCTGCCACAATGCCGCCAATAGTTACGCCTAAAAATAATATCATAAGAGGCTCAAGCAAGCTGGTTAACATCCCAACCCGCGTCTCAACTCTAGCCTCATAAGCACTGGCAATGCGCGATAACATCGTTTCCAGTTGACCGGATTTTTCACCAACAGCAATCATATGTGTGACCATTGGTGGAAACTGTCCACTACGTTTTAGCGGCCCTGCTATATCTTCACCCTCTCGCACCGCTTCGCGCACGTCATCAATAGCTTTTTCCAAAGCATCGTTTGATACAACGTTACGAACAATTTGCAAAGTACTCAAAAGCGGCACACCGCCTGACAACAAAGTTGAAAGGGTTCTGGCAAAACGAGCAATTGAAACCATCTGCATAATCGGACCAAAAACTGGAAACTTAAGCTTAGCTCGATCCCAATAAGCCCGCCCCTTAGGAGTTTTTAATACCCTCAGCAGCCCATAGATGGCAATGCCTAAAATTATCGTTAAAAGCCACCAATACGAGCTTAAAACACTACTGACGGCTATTAATATTCTGGTCATAATTGGTAACTGCACTTTGGCACTAGAAAACATCGCGGTTATTTTAGGAACTACCGTGGTCATCAAAATGAGCACAACTAAAATAGCCACCACCATCATTACTGCCGGATAAGTCAAAGCACCAATCACTTTTGACTGTAAGCGTGACTGCCCCTCAGTAAACTCAGCTAAACGCTCTAACACAAGCTCCAAAGCACCGGAAGTTTCCCCTGCTCTTACCATGTTGACATAAACATTGGTAAAACACTTGTGGCGAGACATGGCATCAGCAAGGGATAACCCCTCATTAACATCACCGCGAACTTGGGAGAGCACCCGCTTTAATGCCTCATTATCAACCTGCTCTACCAAAGCACGCAAAGACTCAAGCATGGGAACGCCAGATTGCAATAAAGTTGCCAGTTGTCTGGTTGCTAACGCAATATCTTCAACATTAATTCTTTCTAAAAGTTGCTTAAAATTTATTTGGGTTTTAAGGCTTAGTTTTGATCCTGACGATAAGCCACCCGAGTTTGATTCACTAAATTTAGTAACGAAGATTCCGCTGGTTCTTAATACCAATCTTAGCGATTTGCCACTATCGGCCTCTTTGAGGCCCTTGACGCTTTTACCTGACTTATCAATGCCAACATATTCGTAAATCGCCATCTACCCACCCTATGGAGCATCAATTGCTTCTATTGATGACTCATCTTCGCGTGTTACCCGGGTAAGCTCAGCCACAGTGGTAAGTCCAGCCATAACTTTAAGCGCTCCATCTTCTCGAAGTGTCTTCATGCCGTGCTCTCGAGCGATATTCTTAATAGTCGCGGCATCACTGTTGTTCATAATTGAGGCTCTTACTTCGTCGTTGATTACCATCAATTCAAATATACCCAAACGACCACGATAGCCAGTCTGTTGACAACTATCACAACCTCGACCACGGTAGAGCACTTTAATATCTTTAACCGACAAGCCTATTTCTGACAGTTCTTCTTCGTTAGCATTATAAGACTCACGACAGTTAGGACAAATCGTTCTTACTAATCGCTGAGCCAGTACGGCGAGCAGTGAACTCGCCACCAAAAAAGGCTCTACCTGCATATCTACGAGCCTGGTTACCGCCCCTGGTGCATCATTAGTGTGGATAGTTGAAAATACCAAGTGACCAGTAAGAGAAGCCTGGATGGCAATTTCGGCAGTTTCACGATCCCTAATTTCACCAACCATAATTACGTCTGGATCCTGACGCAAAAAAGACCGCAAACCAAAAGCAAAAGTGAGATTAATTTTAGGGTTAACCTGAACCTGTCCCACACCCTTAAGTTGATATTCAACCGGATCTTCAATCGTCAAAATATTCAAATCAGGTCGGTTAATTTTAGCCAAACAGGCATAGAGAGTCGAAGTTTTACCTGAACCAGTCGGTCCAGTCACCAAAATAATTCCATGTGGTGACTGGATCAACGCGTCCATTTTTTTAAGATTATATGGAGAAAAACCAATATCAGCTAAATCACGCATTACCGATGAGCGATCCAATAAACGCATAACAATACGCTCACCATGAGTTGTAGGCACGCTTGAAACTCGAATATCAAAATCTTTGCCAGCTACCTTAAGCCTTATTCTACCATCTTGCGGTAAACGCTTTTCAGCAATATTGAGCCCGCCCATGATTTTTACACGGCTTATGATCGAGTTTTGAAAACGTTTAGGAGGACGAATAATTTCATACAACAAACCATCCACTCGAAAACGCACCAGCAACTCTCGCTCATAAGGCTCCACATGGATATCGCTGGCACCGTCTTTGACTGCTTGGCTCATCAAAGAGTTTACCAGTCTAATAATTGGTGCCTCATCATCGCTTTCCATATCAAGCAAATCAACAACTTCGTCTTCAAGACCACCCCGTAAATCACTATCTTCACCTTCAAGCTCAGCTACTGCTGTTTCAGCCTGGCGCATGGATCTGTCGTAGGCACTATTGATAGCAGTCAAAATCGCTTCGTAGGAGGTAATCGCAAACACCAAATCTTTACCAAAAGCCAAACGGAGCTCTTCTTCACAATCAATAGCCAAAGGATTACAACAAGCCACCATAACCCGATTATCGTCAGTCAATGCGATCGGCATTAATCGGTTAAGCTTGGCAAACGAAATTGGAATTGCATTCAGTAAGTCATCAGGAATCTCTTCCAAGTCAATTGAATCTATGAGACCCATATTAAGGTGAGTAGCCAATACCTGGGCTACCTGAGCACTACTTAGAACTTTACTTTCAATCAGCGCTTCAACGTAGCTTACTTTCTTATCTTTGGCTTCAGCAACAACCTTTGCAACAGCATCAGCCGAAACACCAAAAAGCTCATGAGCAATCAACGCGAGCGGCTTAGCCATCAAGTCTTGACGCATAATCGCTGGCGCTTTTTTTGCTGTACTATGTTCTGCCATATTAGCCTACTCAACAACAGAGCTAGGAGCGCTCTCTGGCACAAGCAATTCAGCGGGGCCACCAGGGGCTAGTTCTGGTTCGGTTTGGAATTCATCAAAGACAAATTCATCATCTAAACCCTCTTCATCATCAAATGATGCCCTAGCTCCTTCACCCGATACCTCAATATCAAGGCTTGGCATCGGCACAGTGCTTGATTCTGGCACCTGCTCTTCCGGTTTTGATTCTGCAGGAGTTAAAACTGTATCATTACCATCACCTGGACCACCATTCTCAATTTTTTTCATCTCTGCATCAATAGAAAGGATCGTACTTGAAAGTGGGCCCGGCTTTTTATCATAGTCAATGTACTTATTGTAGTTCTTGATCTTACCGCCATAATAAAGCTTGGCAAACTCTTCACGTTCCTTGAGCTTTCTTTCCAAAATCTTTTTATAATCATCATCGGTTTTGATTACATAAGGAGTAATAATAAGCGCCAAGCTCCTACGCGTGTTTTCGCTAGCACGATTCTTGAATAGCCAACCAAGCAGGGGTATATCTCCCAAAATTGGTACTTTTCTATCTGTAGTAGCAGAGCGATGACTGATCAGCCCCCCAATCACCCCTGTTTGTTGATCTTTTAATACGAGAGTTGTTTTCGCTGTCTTAGTTTTAATGCTTTTTTGCGTAGTTCCTACGAGCTGGTAATCTTGCCCTAACTCATTGACTTCCTGATCAATATCTAAACGTACGTTGTTATCAGCGCCAACGTGAGGAGTAATCTTAAAACTTAACTTAACGTCTTCATAAGCCACGTTTTGCAAAGGGATACCCAAACCACCGAGACCGCCGCCAGCACTCGAAGCGCCTTTGATGACCGGTATTTTTTCACCTACCGTCATCACAGCTTCGTGGTTATCAGAGGTCAACAACGAAGGCGTAGACAATACATCAACACTAGAGTTAGTAGCAATGGCCTGTAAAATAGCTCCGAAACTAGGTATTGACGAACCCGCAACCCCAGGTCCAACAAAACCAGCAACCCCACCAGACAAGAAATTGCTCATCATCGCCAAAGCACCGATACTCTTATCGCCTAAACCAGCAATATTACTAGTAGCAGCCCCTGCAGTAGCCAGCGTTGTTCCCATATTACCCAATAGACCCGCGCCAGTAGGGTTAGCCAACATACCCAGCGAGCTACCCACACCAGGAACCGTGGCATCAACACCGCTAAACAAACCTACACCAAACTTATTACTATCATCGACCGCGATATCAAGAATTACCGCTTCAACATAAACCTGGTCTTTCCTGACATCAAGTGCATTAATAGTTTGCAGCATCGAACGATAATCATTAGGACTAGCAACAGTCACAATGGTATTAGTATCTTTATGAGCAGTAACTTTTACTTCACCCTCAAATAGCTCCATCACCCCATCCTCACGCGAGCGCGAGAATCTGCTTTTACGATTACCCTGAACTACACTATTAATGGTCTCAGCAATTTTTTCAGCATCAGCAAAGTTTAGTCTTTTAACATGAATAGAGCCTTTGCTACTCTTATCATCTTTAACATCAAGCATGTTAATAATAGGTTTAATTTTTTCAAGCGCATCATTATCGGCAACTATTATCACACTATTAGTTCTTTCATCTGCAATAATTTTATCTATATCTACGCTGGATTTATTGGCATTCTCAGACGATCTTCTCGATCTACGGCTAGATGATGCAGGTATATCAAATAAATCTTTCAACTGTTTTTCAACAGTCCTAGCATCGGCATTTTTTAGATTAACTACATGTATTTTATTTAAAGCATCTTCGATATCTATTTGGGCAAAAATACTGCCAAGACGGTGGATATTACTATTACTATCAATCACAATAATATGCTGCTCACCGATATTTTCGATAATACCATCTTTAGATATTAACATTCGGCCAATGTTTTTAAGAGCATCCGGAGAGGCATGTTCTGCTTTATAAAATAACGTACCTATTTCTTCATTGTTTTTGGCCTCTAAGCCTTTAGAATAAAAGGGCGTCGAGTAATTTTTTGACTCAGAACGCTTGATGATGGTCCATGTTTTACCCTGCTCAACCAAGGCCATGCCCTTAGATGACAACGAAGCCATCAACACATCCCACGCATCTTTGGGAGTGAGCGGTGTTTTACCAATAATGGTCATCTTCATGGTCTTATTGATCGAATCATTGACCACAACTGTTTTACATAAAAGATCACTCACCTGACGAAGAATATTTATCAACTCTTCATCTTCAAAGTTCCAGACAAATTGACCCTTAGCAGGCGTACATGTCTGAGGAACTACCCTGAAAATCTCTGGGTCAGTTGGTGGTGGAGCTTTCTTTTCTCGTGTCACTGCTGAAGAAGAAAGGCTAAAGACGGCCACACAACTGACCGCAAACAATTTGGCAACAAGGCCTATTTTAATATGCAAAACTCGCATGGTGAAAATCACCTTCGTTCCTAATTTTGTCGAACCACAGAGTAATCCAATGTTATCGATTGGTCACCCCTCTTTAAATCTATCGTAAACTGAGGAGCAGACCTCAGCTTACTAAACAACTGTAATGCTTTTTCTGGAGTATTGAGGTCGTAACCATTAATTCTCGTCAATACATCCATTTTCTCCATGCCGATTCTCTCAAACAAGGAACCATCTTTCAAATAAACCAGCTTAAAGCCAATGTTAGCACCGCTAGCATCTAGTTCCGGTACCGCGCGAGCCTCAGTCATCAAGCGAGAAACATTAGACAGGGCCCTATCAAATTCGGCCTGATCAATTTCATAAGAAGTAGGGCCGGTTTTTCTAACTCCACCACCTTCTTCCTCTGTTCCTTCTATCATAGCCATTTTTTGCCGTGGTGGACCTTTATCTCCCTCTAAGAGAGAAAGATATTCGTATCTGCGATCCCGCTCATTAAAAATGTAGACCCTGCTTTCTTCAATACGTAAAAGAGTAGCCACGCCAAAAACATTATTACAGGCTCTCTCAGGCTCCCAACCTTCTGATGGAATTACAGTTTCTATTTGTTGGCTGTTTTTTTTCTGATATTCCTGGCACTCACCAATCGAAAAAATTTGCCCGTGTTCAGCAGAAGAATCTTGTAAAATAGCTCTTGAATCAAAGGGATCAAAAAACACCATAGTACTGACCAGCTTAATTGACAAACTGCTCGGACCAGCATCCTGCCATCGGCCAGGATCACTTTCTTCCATATCCCCTAAATCAGCCAGAGATATCTCTTCGCGTCGAGCGCCAAAAAGATTGCGTTCATTGATATTGGCAAAGTTTTTCAGTACCGGTTCGTCATCAGAATGATTAATTTGTAAAACTCTAGGCTTTTCTGGCAGTTTTTTTGATAGCCAATATCCGACTAAGGTAGAGCAGGTCTTGCCCATAATAAGAGCCAGGATGCTCAAAAACATCACATGCATGATCCAAAAATGTCGGCGAAAAAGCCAATTCACTACCGAACTCCTGCACCTTTTTTCTTAATCAGCCAGAAAACCCTCGTTTCGCTACCTATACACTTTGCCCTAAAATTAAAATGCTTTCAGCTAAAAGCACCAATAAAAATGAGCCCTTTTATATTGGCTCATAAAAAAATCAGCTATGATGCGCTACTGATACATCTCGGCTATTTCTCTTTGATACTTCTGATTAACGAATTTCCGCTTCACTTTGAGCGTAGGAGTGAATTCTCCTGACTCAACCGTAAACTCATTGGCTAATAATTTAAATTTCTTGATCTGCTCAACTGATGCCAATTTTTGATTGAGTTTATCAAGCTCTTTATTAATTTCCCGCTTAATAGCATCATCTGATTTGCCATCAATCCTCTCCTGATCAGGTGACAGCAAAGCCACCAAATATTTTTTGCTATCACCAACCACTACAGCAGATTGTACGTAGGGTAACTGCTTAAGCATAGCTTCAATATTTTGTGGAGAGATATTTTTGCCACCAGCCGTGATCAAAATATCTTTCTTTCGATCAGTAATAAATAAAAATCCATCCTTATCAATGCTGCCAATATCACCCGAATAAAGCCAACCATCTTTAAGAGCTTCTTTGGTAGCTGAATCGTCTTTATAATAACCCAAAAACACGTGCGGGCCCTTGATCATCACTTCGCCATCATGGGCAATTGCCACCTGTGAACCGGGTAGGGCTTTGCCGGTTGAACCAATTTTAGCTTGCCCTGGTAAACAAATCGTTGCCGGGCCGCTATTTTCTGATTGGCCATAAAGTTCATATATTGGTATATCTATGCCACAAAAAAAGTTCAAAATATCCTTGGAAATCGGTGCAGCACCAACCATGCAAAGCCTAGCCTTACCTAAGCCTATTTTATTTTTAATAGACTGAAAAATCTTTTTATGAGCAATATTATACTGTATATTATTCCATAAAGACGGCATTTTTCCTATTAGTCGAGCTCGAAAGTAATCTTGGCTAACTTTTGCACAATAGCTGAGGGCTTTTTTGCTAACAGCTCCTTGTTCATCAAAAGCAGACTTGATGCCTTCATAAATTTTCTCATAGACGCGAGGTACACCAAAAAAAACCGTAGGCTCTACCTCTTTTAGCTTAGACTTAAAAGAATCAAGTGATGCGGCAAAATAAGACTGTATGCCGCAATCAATCGGGGCATAGCAGCTAAACATTTGCTCAGCCACATGTGCCAATGGCAGATATGACAGAGCCTTATCATGAGGACCACAACGCCAAGCTTGGACCACTGTACGCACGGTCCATGCTATCGATTCATGAGAAAGCATCACCGCTTTAGGGTTTCCCGTGGTACCTGAAGTATAGATCAGCGTGGCTACATCAATGGGCCGAACTTTTTCTTGGCGTTCATCCAGCTCGATATCGCTTAAATGAGATCCACGAGCCAAAAAATCACTGAATCTTAGCATGCGAGGCTCACATACAGCTTCTTCTGACATCAGCACTATGACGCTAACCTTGCTGAGTTTTTCAAGCTGCGGGCCTACTTGCTTGTGGTAACACTTAAGGTTCTCAACCACCAAAACCTGAGCATCAGAATGATCCACTACATAAGATAGTTCATCGGGCGAGCTCGATGAGTAAATACCAACTGAAGTGCAACCAGCGTATTGAGCCCCTAAACAAGAAATCACCCATTCCAAACGATTACCGCCTAAAATAGCAACCTTAGCGCCAAAAGATACATTTACTGCCGCCAGGGCTTTAGCAAAAGCACGTACTTGCTGATGATAACTATGCCAATCAATCGAAAGCCAACCTGATGCTTGCTCAGAAAAATAAGCAGGATCAGCGCCATGATGTTGGGCACGTTGGCGCAAGCGGTCAATAATTATATCTCTTTGCATAATTACCTTCATTATTTGGACTACCAATCCCTATATGAAGGACAAGACTATTTTGGCGTCATTAAAAAACATTTCCTACCGTGAGATAAAAGCGCGGTAGAAAATTTTCAGCCGGACTCATTCCCAGATCGGCTCTTACAATAAAAGTTTTGTTCCAATGTAAGCGTAAGCCGGCACCAAAGCCAGTATGAACAGTTTGCATATCTTTAGTAAATCGCGATAAGTCCCAGGCTGTCATCCCAAAATCACCTAAGCCAACAGCTGTCAAATCAAACTTTTGACGCCATAAATCAAAAGACCAAAATCTATACCTAAACTCAAGTTGCTCAATCGCTTTAAAACGGCCAACATAAAGCTGCTCTCTGATACCGCGTCCTAGATATTGACCACCGATAGCATTAAAATCGTTCATCGCCAGACTACCACCAATACGCGAAATGGCATCATAAGGCATGTCACCCATTAGCGAATCAACAATTGACTGAGAGGCTATTACCAAGCGATGATCATCATCGAGTGACCAATAAAAACGAGCCGCCAAATTTCCACCCAAGTGATCCCAAGCACTACCAATGATTTTTGACCCACCGCGGATACTTGACTCCAGCCAATAACCACTAGTTGGTGCTGGTTCATTATCACGGGCATCAAGCATCAAACCAAGCTCAAGCGTACTCAGATATCCATCGATTTTAGTTTGGCCAAAATCTTTGGCATAGAGCGAGTTAGCATAGGGGCCTTGCTCGCTAAAATCACGATTAAGATAATAGCGTCCTCTGTAACTGGTCATAAGCTCGAGCTTCGCTACTGAGCCCTGCCACAATAACCAGCGCGACAAAACATCACCAAAAAATGACATCGAGCGATTTTGATAATAGCGCTTTATAAAAAGATCAGCGTCACCAGCAGCTAAACCTAGCCTAGCTGCTTCGGTTTTGGCGCGATCTTCACTGCAATTAGCATCAATACCGATGCCACAATAATTAGAAGCAGGTGCTGAATAAAAGCCTAATCTTCCATTAAGACGCCACGGCAAACCAAAAGCTCTTAGATAGTCAATAGTCAAAACATGAGAGTTAACTAGCTTAGTCGTGATCAGAAACTTGAGACCAACACTCATTTTATAAGGCTCAAAACCAGGTTTATCTAGGTAGATATTACCAATAGCGCCACCGCCTAAGCCATCGTCAGATCCAAAACTGAGAGCGGGAATTGCTGATAACCTCAAGTTTGAGGGGCTTTCTTCTTGGCCAAATAAGCTAGAAAAACTTATAAAAACTAAAATAAAACTAAGATTGCGCATAATTCCTGCCTAAGTCAAAAATTTCTCTATAGCTTGTCGGTGCTTACTTACTAGCGCTTTGAGCTCGATCTTTTTGCGGTTGAGCAATAGCAAGTTATCTGCATGATCCATGAGCTCAAAATAAAACTTGATCTTAGGCTCAGTACCACTTGGACGAACAATAAAACGAGCTTGATTTTTTATTTCGAAAATAATTACATCGGCTTTCTGCTTATGCGCTAAATCATAAATACGCCAACCTGAACGACCGAACATTTGGGTAAGCTCAGCTGTAGTTAAAGACCTAAGCTTAGTCATAATATCAGCAACCTCTGACATGCGCCATGACCACTGATCGCTCATAAAAACACCGAAACGAAGATAAAGTTCATCAAGAAACTGCCATATGGTCTTTTGTTGTTTAGATAAATAGCAGGCTATTTCCATGAAACGTAGTCCAGTGTTAATACCATCTTTATCTAAGATGGTTTTACCCACTAAAAAGCCAATTGCTTCTTCATAGGCAAAAACCAAAGGGCAACCTAAACGCTGCTCTGCTTTGATCGCATTTTCGGCAATGTTAGCAAAGCCGGTCAGAGCATCAATGTAATGGGCTCCCAATTGGGTGGCCATAGCTTCCAGCATGCGCGAAGAGACGATTGAGCTTGCAACCAAAGGCTTTTGACCTTTTCTAATAGCCGCATCGATCACAAAGTAGCCTAGGATAACCCCCATCTCGTTGCCTGATAATTTCTTAAAATCAGCTTGGTCATAGCAAGAAAGTTGCAGTCGGTCGGCATCTGGATCATTAGCAAATACCCAATCTATGCTAAGATTACGAGCTTCTTGATGAGCTCGATCAAGCGCATGTTGTTCTTCTGGATTGGGAAAAATCACAGTTGGAAAGCTTCCATCTGGCTCAGCCTGATCTTGCACAACGTGAATATTATTAAAACCCTGACTCTTTAGTGCCCGTACAAAAAAATCACGACCAACACCATGAAGAGGAGTGTAGACAATGCTTAGATCTTTATCCAAATCAGCTTGCTCAAAGAGATAAGCTTGGCCAATCTCTTGAAAATAAGCATCAATAAGCTCTGGCTTTATATGATTAATAAGCTGCTTAGTTTCATTGCCCAAAAAATCACAGCGTCTGGGTGCTTTAATCATGCCATGCTCAATAGCTAACGACCATCCATGGCCAGCTTGGGCGCCACTACTATCAAATAACTTTATGCCATTATCATAGCCTGGGTTATGGCTAGCAGTAATCATCATGCCAGCATGAGCTGCTAAATACTTGGTGGCGTAAGCACAAAGGGGTGTTGGTACACACACTGCAAATATATCGACCCTCACGCCCAGCCTAGATAATACCTGGGCTGCTTCTTGGGCAAAATCGTGGCTATTAAGCCGGGCGTCAAAACCAATCACTACCCGAGGATTATTGGCAGCCGCTAAACTTGACGCTAAAGAATGGGCACAGCGATAAACCGTTACCAGATTCATGCGATTATAGCCGCCTTCCATCTTCCCCCTAAGCCCGGCAGTACCAAACTTAAGATTGGTGTCGATTCGATCAGTAAGCTCTATTTGGCTTTCTGGACTCATACTTGCTTTAAGTCTGCTAACTTGCGACCTAAAAATTTGATTGGGCTCTTCGGCTATATAATTTTCGTATTTAGTGCTCATTGATTATCCATATCAAAGTCAGAGCGTATTTGGCTTTTTATCAGGCAAGAAACCTCCTACCTGGGCCTTCCATAATGTTTTATACAAACCGTTCTTAGTCAGAAGTTGACCATGAGTGCCATCTTCAACAATCTTTCCTCTATCAAAGACCAAAATACGGTCCATATGTAGAAGAGTTGATAAGCGATGGGCTATCACCAAGGTGGTTTTTCCTTGCATAAGTTTTCCTAAACTCTCTTGGATATAGCCTTCTGTTATAGAATCGAGCTGCGATGTGGCCTCATCTAAGATTAGAATCGGCGCATTTTTTAAAATGGCTCTGGCAATGGCAATGCGCTGGCGCTGACCACCTGACAGCTTAAGGCCTCGCTCACCAACTAAAGACTGATAAGCTTGGGCTAACTTGCTGATAAACTCATGAGCATGGCTACTATTAGCTGCATTAACTACCTCTTCGTCGCAAGCACTTATCCTACCGTAGCGAATATTTTCCATGATAGTTCGATGAAAAAGGGCTGGATCTTGAGGAATCATTGCAATATTATGCCGCAAGCTATCCTGAGTGACAGAGCTAATATCCTGGCCGTCAATCAGAATCCGGCCATCGGTGACATCATAAAGTCTAAGAATGAGGCTGACAAAGGTCGACTTGCCGCTTCCTGAATAGCCAACGAGCCCTATCTTTTGGCCTCCTTGGATTACAACTGATTTGTTTTGAAACAGAGCTTCTGTACCCTTATAATGAAACTTAACCCGCTCAAACTTAATCTGGCCATGTTGAACCACCAAATCTCTTGCCCCTATTTGGTCTTTAATTTCAGGGCTAATAATTAAAGCTGACAGACTTTGTTTGCACTTGCCAACCGCCTCATTAAACTCATCAACCCGTGACATGGTGTACCACATCATGTGTCCAAGCTCCATGGAAATTCCTAAAACTAAGGCAAAGTCACCAATGCTGATCAAGCTCTGTCCATAGAGACAGACTAAAAAATAGGCCATCAATGCCATCATCGCAGCAATCATCAATCCCTGCACACTGCACAACATGACAACAAAAAGCTCTTTGGTTTGAGATGCCTTCTGACTTATGAGTAAATAACTATCTATTCTCGAAATTTCGTAGTCTCTTCTAGAGAAAATTCTTATATTACTGTTATTAGCCATGCAGTCTACCAGCTGACCAGAAACAACAGCCTCGCTACTTGCCTGTAAATCTGCTAGCATCACCAGGCGTTTTGACATAAAAATACTAAATGACGAAAAAGCTATAAACCATAAAAATAACACATAAAAAAACCACGGATTCACATAATATGCCGTAACAAAAGAAAGCATCACTAACGACAAACCTCTGATAAAATCTAGCGAGATTCGATGTAAAATAAGCTCTATGTTGTCAGCAAGCAGAGTAACTTGACTTGAAATGCGACCCGATAAATTATCTTGAAAAAATTGATGAGAACTACCAAGAAGCAAATTAAATAGCTCGCTAATCATTTGTTTTTTAATGACAGATTGAAACTTGTAATTAATATAGCCAATTGATCGCCAAGTTATGTTATCAAAAACAATAAAATTAATCACTATTAATATAGCTGGCCATCTTAGGGGTGAAAGCCCATCCTGGTGCACTTGAGGCAAGATATTGATGATGTGCTTAACCAGCATGCTATTAATAGGTCCCCAGAATCCAGCCAGGGCAGCAAGGACAATAAAAATAGCAGCAATTAACCTATAGGGCCTTAAGAAGTGCCAGATAAAAGGAGCTAGGTTTTTGGGTAATATTTGATTCATTTTATTCTCCCCCTGGCTACCAACTTAGCAATAAGCGAAATAATTGCTCCAACTGATGGGTATCTAAGCTATGACCTATAGTTTGCAACAACCAAGACCTTCTCAGATTGAATATCTCATCAGTGAACATTTGAACGATCTAGTCAATCGCTTTGATCAGTGGCCACTTTTTCGTCTACGGGGCCGGGTCTTGGAATCGACATCCCTGGTCATTCGCGCCTCAGTTCCATTGGTGAGTCTGGGAGAGCTCGTTCATATCAGTCGTTCAGGTCATAACGACAATATGTTGCCGGCCCAGGTGGTTGGATTTCGCGAGAACGATGTGTTCTTAATGCCTTTGGGCGATACAGCCGGTTTAAGTCCCAACTCTCAAGTTATCCCCAGTGCGCGACCTTTCATGCTTAAAGTTGGCTATGAACTGCTTGGACGTGTGCTTAACGGCCTAGGTGAGCCGATCGATAATGGTACAGCTTTTAACGAGATAGAGTCTCTCAAAGACTGGCCACTTCACCGTAACGCACCTGATCCATATACGAGAAGAGCGGTAAGTGAACCGTTGTCGCTTGGCATTCGCGCTATCGATAGCCTTTTAACTGTAGGTAAAGGCCAAAGGATTGGCTTATTTGCCGGCTCAGGCGTGGGTAAATCATCTTTGATGGGCCAAATGGTGCGCAATACTGAAGCTAAAATTGTCGTGGTGTGCCTAGTAGGCGAGCGTGGACGGGAAGTTATGGAGTTCATTAACGATACTCTTAAAGATGGTCTAAAAAAATGCGTTGTTATCGTTGCGACCTCAGATAAACCAAGCCTAGTTAGATATTTAAGTTGTTATGTAGCAACCGCGATTGCCGAGTGGTTTCGTGACCAAGGCGAAGACGTGTTATTTCTCATGGATAGCGCTACCCGTTTTGCCAGAGCCCAACGTGAAATAGGTTTGGCCCTGGGTGAGCCCCCGGCGCGACAAGGATATCCACCAAGCGTTTTTGCCGAAATCCCCCGTCTAATGGAACGTACCGGCTCTAACCACTTGGGGTCAATCACAGCCATTTATACTGTTTTGGTCCAGGGCAGTGATTTCGATGAGCCGATCGCTGATGAAGTACGGGGGATTCTTGATGGCCATATTTTGCTTAATCGAGCCCTTGCCGAGCGTGGCCATTGGCCTGCTATCGATATTTTACCTTCTTTAAGTCGGGTAATGAGCAATATTGTGGATGAAAATCACCAAACGGCAGCCATTTCAATTAGATCTCTGCTCTCGGCCTATGAAAAAAATCGTGATTTGATCATGCTCGGTGCCTATAAAAATGGTCAAGATCCAGAAGTTGACCTAGCAATTAAAAAACTTCCCCACATTAATGCTTTCTTAAAACAGCCAATCAATGAACGAACTAGCTATCACCAGTCAAGAGATACTCTAGTCACCTTAGCTAAACTATGAACTCATATTCTTTACTGACATTGTTAAAAGTACGAGAGCGCAATAAGAGCTTGTCAGAGAGCTTATTACTTGAAGCTCGCTATGTTTTGGATATAGAGCGTAAGAAGCTCTCACAAATTAACGAACATCTCATTAAAAAGCGCCAAGCCCGTGCTGCCATACAGAATAGTTTTTTTTCTCGATCGCAAAATAAACCCAGTAATCAAAGAGAAGTTCTGTGTCTGGCACTCATAGCTCAAAAAAATCTCAGTGACGAAACGAGCATTAAACAGTCACTCTTAAGCCAAGCTGAGCTGGTTTCTAAAGCAGAACTAAAAAAATCAGCTGCCACCAAGATCGCCATGGAAGCACAGCGAGATCTTAAAGCGATTAATAAACATCACGCTTTTTGGCAACATCGTGAGCTCAAACACGAAGAACTAAAGCTTGAATACGATAACGATGACCAAAACAGTACAAGATTTTGGTTAAAAAAACGAGCCTAACGGTGATCTACCCAAGAAAAACCGGAAATCACAAGCGAGATACTCGACCGCTTATGTTGACAAAAACTAGCAAACCCAGCTCTTCAAACAAGTTTAAACAGATCGTATCAAGCTTTAAGCCCAAAAATACCCTGCAAAAAAAAAGTCTAAACAGCGAAAACCTAACTCCTTCTCTGGCCTACGATCAACGAGCTAGCCTTGTTGATACTATCAATGCCAATATAGGTGCTCTTGCTCAGGCAGCAATCTGTCCAATCGATGATATTAATCGCTTGATTAAAAAGATGACTTTAAGTTTTAGTGCCAAGAAAAACGAAAGTAGTTTTTATATTAAAGATGGTCTTTTTAGTGGTGCTTACTTCATACTACTGAGCAAAGAACAGGATCTTTCTCTCATTGTTAGTCAAGTTCATAGCCACGCTAAAGCGCTGCTCAGACAAAAAGAATGCTTATTAGCCACTAAGCTCAAAAAATATGAAATAAATCTGCGATCTATTCAGTTCTTGTAATGAGCTTGATGTCACAAAGGTGGTCAGCCAATGGCAATAGGCATCCCACTTTTGATTGGCGCCAATAGTCAATCTTATAGTGTTGCAGCAACCCGTTTTATTAATATGAGCCTTAATCTGGATCAAATCAGACCCAGTCTTGAGCCAATTATCGATCTTATCTGTCGCAATGTTGAATTTGTTTATAAAAGTCCATCTCGCATTGAGTTTATTTCAGCCACTAACGCGCAAACCAATTATTTGTCAGAATCAATGCAATTTGACGAAGTAGCTGTCAAATTATTATTAACCGATTCTGCTCATATTATTTATATAAATATAGGTACATGTTTGGTGAGAAAATTTATTATTAGAATGCTCCGAACTTCGCTCTTAGACGATGAAGATCCTGGGGTATTATTGTCATCGACAGAAAAAGGTATTTTTTCTTTCATGATAGCAAGACTTATGAGTGAAATGAAAAAATCACTTGGCGACAGTATGCCTAATATTAAAATTTTAAGTATTTATCACGCTCAAGACGATATTCTTAAAAGTGTTGATATAAAACCATACTCTTTATACAATTTTAAATTTGAATTTTCGGCTGAAGTACACCCATTAACCCTGTACGCACCTATTGAAGCTTTTAACTTCATCATTGAAGAAAACCTTGATGTTAAAAAATTACTGGCACGTGCAGGGCATGTCAAACGAGATTTATCGCTCATTGTCCATAAGCTCACCGTTAAACCTATTATATTAACAAAAATGAACAAAGGTGATGTGATCCTTTTTGATAAATCAACCCTTTCTATCAATCATGGCTCGCTGAGAGGTACCATTAATGGTATTTGGGCCAACTGGTCGTGCTTAGGCTTACTAACAAACAACAACCATTATTATCGCTTTCAATCACACTCAAGCTTGAAAAATCATCAGGAGGATGAAATCGTGGAAGAACTGCATCTAATTAACGATCAAGAAGACCACTTACTTGAAGATAGCCCTCACAAACTTAAGCATCTGGCTAAAAATATTCGCGTGAGCTTAAACATTGAGCTTTCTCGCATACCAATGAGTTTATACGAAATATCAAAACTTAAGGGTGGGGAAATTATTGATCTTAAACGAAAAATCGACGAACCACTTGATATGGTTGTCGATAACATTGTCATTGGACAGTGTATGCCGGTACAGATTGATGCTAATCTAGGAATAAGAATTCTCAATATTAGTGGTGGCAACGATAAAGACCACAACTAATGGACTTATTAGTATTAATTAAAACGCTGGTTTTTTTAGGCTTAGTTTTATCTATAGCCTACTTTTGTTTTATATTAGCTAAAAAAAAATTATCAACAAAAATAGACAATAAAAATCAACGAATAAAAATATCAAACTACTCTCATGTTAATCAAAAAATCTTTGCATGCATAATACATGCCGACAATCAAGAGTATTTACTTATCTCCAATGGAGAAGCTCTAATTTTAGACAAACTAAATATTAGACCATCGGAGTAAAAAAATGAATTTATCTTCTAATCTTTTAGGCGATCCTTTTTATTTACTATTTTTTTTAATTGGCATATCTTTGTTGCCGTTTATTGCGATTATGGTCACCAGTTTTACTAAAATTGTCGTAGTTTTATCGATTGCTCGTCAGGCTATTGGCACAGCTCAAGCACCACCAAACATAGTTATCATCAGCCTTAGTATGATCTTAACGGCATTTTCTATGTATCCGGTTATTACTCAGATTGAAGAAGATCTTATAAAAAATAATTTCACGGCCGCCAAAACTCCTGAGAGCTTACATATTCTATTTAACTCTAGTAAAGAGCCCATTCGTAGGTTTATGTTACAACGAGCTCAGCCTAAAGATCGTGAGCTCTTTTTCGCTTTACTAAGCAAAAATGCCCAGGAAAAACCTGTCAACGACAGCGATTTTGTTGTTCTGGCACCAGCTTTTTTAATAAGCGAGCTCTCTCATGCTTTTCAGATTGGATTTTTGGTCTATTTACCATTTTTAGTAATCGACATGACGATTGCCAACTTACTCATGGCTCTCGGTATGCAAATGCTCTCACCAACAACCATCAGCCTGCCCTTCAAAATTCTCTTGTTTGTCTTAGTTGATGGCTGGCGTTTGCTGGCCGAAGGCCTAGCCCGGGTATAAACATGTTTAGTGATCTCATTATCGACCTCAGTAAAGAAGCTATTTTAGTGACGATTATAGCCTCACTTCCAGCTATTATCGCCAGCTTGGTGATAGGCTTAGCGGTGGCCATTTTTAGTGCCACGACCCAAATTCAAGAACAGACCTTAAGCTTTGCCCCCAAAATGATCGCTGTTTACATTGCCATCGTAGCCTGTGGCGGTCCGGTCAGTGCCATGATTTTAGCTTTTACTAAGTCTTGCTTCACCAAGTTTTTAAGCCTAAATCCATGACTGAACCTGCGATCGTCACTCTTGATCTACTGCTCTTTTTCATGCTGATCTTTAGCCGCTGGTTATGTTTGAGCATTATGCTGCCATGGCTGGGGGCCCAGCTCTTGCCTAGTCCTGTGCGCATAGCTCTTGCGATCGTATTGAGTGCTGTCAGCGTGAGCTTTCTCCTGCCTCATACAGAAATACCAAGTGGGCTTAATATTTTTTTTATTACGGCATTATTTCTTAAAGAGGCCTTGCTGGGTTTTTTGCTCGGCTTTTTAGCTAGCCTGATTTTTTATGCTTATGAGCTCTTTGGTGAAATCATTGACTTAGCTAGGGCAGCCAGTATGGCTAAGTTGCTCGTGCCTCATATGCGCCACCAAGCATCGTTGATGGGCACATTTTTGTTTCAGTTTTCACTGGTGGTTTTTATCGGCCTTGGCCTTCATCGAGAGCTTATCAAAGGGCTCTTCTTAAGCTTTGAGTACTTTCCCGTATTTTCTTCACCAAGTCTCAATCAAAATCATTTTTTTCACATGGCCACTACGATTTTAGCTAGCTTATTTAGACTAGCTTTAAGCCTTAGTCTGCCCATAGTTTTTATCTGTTTCTTGATCGACCTTGCCTTTGGCTTGTTAAATCGGGTTGCCCCGCAAATCAACGCTTACTTTTTATCACTGCCAGCTAAAGTCCTAACGGGACTCTTTATTCTATGGCTGGCTCTAAGTTTTATGGTCGATGATTTTTTAAGTACTTATCAAGAACTAACATCTTTGGTACTCCATCGCTAAACGCTCAGCTATTTTAGCCCGCGACAAAGCGTGCTTATGATAGAGCGCCTCAGGCGTGCCTGACTCACCAAACTCATCGTTAATGCCCATACGAATAAGTTTGGGCATGTGGGCATGCATGGAAAGAGATTCGGCAATCGCACCACCAAGCCCACCTAAAACTGAATGGTCTTCGATCGAAACCAATAATTTAGTTTCACGGCCCGCTTGATGAATAGCTTCATGATCTAGAGGCTTAATCGAACTGGCATTATAAACCCGTACATCAATGCCATGAGCCTGTAAGTCACGAGCGGCAGCTAAAGCATGCCCAACCGTACCACCACTAGCAAATATAGTTATATCTTGGCCAGTTTTGAGTTGAGAGAAACGGCCCGGACTAAACTGATAATGCTCATCATGAACCCTCTCTAGCTCTTGGCGAGTTAGGCGTAAGTAAGCAGGATCTTTTGAACCAAGCAGGTAGTTCATGATGCTTGAGGTCTCAATATCGTCAGCTGGCTGAAAAACTTGCATAGAGGGCAAAGAACGCATTAGCGCAAGATCTTCCAAGCCCTGCTGAGAATAACCATCTTCGCCAATACCAACGCCAGAGTGAGTACCGACGATCCTCACTGTGGCACCAGAATAGGCCACGCTCATTTTTATTTGGTCAAATCGGCCAGTGATAAAACAAGCAAAAGAACAAGCAAAAGGTATATAGCCACTTAAAGCCATACCCGATGCCACTCCTATCATGTTGGCTTCAGCAATGCCCATTTGAAAAAAACGTTCGGGATATTTTTTGCTAAAAGCATAACTCATGGTGCTTTTTGATAAGTCGGCATCAAGCACCACCACCCGGCTGTCACGAGCACCAATATCGAGCAAACTATTACCAAAAGCCTTACGACTCGCCATTTTCTGTGCCATCTTTAGGCCTCCACTAATTCTTTAGTCGCTTGAGCAAGCTCTTCTATACTGAGAGCTTTACCATGCCACGCAACCGTATCAGACTCTAAAAACGACACACCTTTGCCCTTAATCGTATTGGCGATGATCAGATGAGGTCGCTCGCTTATATTACGCGTAGCTGTAATGGCATCATGGATCGCTTGATAATCATGGCCGTTGATAGTTTGTACACTCCAGCCAAAGCTCTTAAACTTATCAGCCAAGGGCTCAATCTTCATGACATCATTGACCAAGCCGTCGATTTGCCCCTGATTACGATCAACAATCGCCACTAAATTATCTACACGATAATGAGCAGCGCACATCGCAGCCTCCCAGATTTGGCCTTCTTGCAGCTCACCATCACCTAAAATGGCATAGACATTAAAACGCGCTTGAGGCTGATTAATTTTAGCAGCGAGCGCTACACCCAAAGCTACCGACAGCCCCTGGCCTAACGAGCCGGTTGAGGCCTCAATGGAATCGAGCAAACGATTAGCCGGATGCCCCTGTAAGGGTGAGCCCAGCTGACGAAGACTCATTAAAGATTCATGGGTCAAATAGCCACAATGAGCCAGTACCGCATATAAAGCAGGCGCGCCGTGCCCCTTAGAAAGCACGAAGCGATCGCGCTCTGGCCAACGGGGATTGTTAGCATCATGGCGCATTTCATTGAGATAAAGTTCTAAAATAAGATCGATGACACTAAGAGAACCACCAGGATGACCATTGCCAGCCTTGGTGATCATATTGAGAATCTCTACCCGTAGACGATTGGCGATTTTTTTCAGTTCGGGAGCGAGCACCCGCATAAGACCCACCACATTCTAAAGTTTGCCTTAGTGTGACGAGCGGGAACCCGATGTTCAACCCCTAGATGGTTGATTTTAGAGTATTTGATTTACCACTTAAGATCATGCCTGAATCACAGGATTTTCGTTGTTATGACCAACTTGCATGTGATTTTTTTATTAATTTTTTGTTGTCTAACATTGTAAACTGGTGATTAACTTTATGAATATCCTTATAATCATATTACCATGCCTTTTATTGCTTTCTTGCAGCAAAGAGACTGTCATTGAGGAAAAATTTCCTGAAGTGTCACTGGCGAGAAAACAACGAGAACAAGCATCAACCGAACAATTGTCTGGTTACTTGGATGAAATCAGCGATAAAACTCAAAAACTTAATGACTTTAGTATCGAGTTAGAGCAGGATTTCAAAGAAATCAATCAGCTCTTTCAGTCGCTTGAATCCATCGATCTCTTAGATTTTAACTTGGTAGTAAATGCTAGCGATTCTGAAAAATATCAACAGTTTTATGAAAAAAGCGATACTTTATTAGCCAAGATCGAAGCTAAAAACTATGATGAACTCTATAAAAAGGTCTATGAACTTAGTGAAACGTCATTAGTTGAGGAAAAACTACTGGCCGATAGTCTCTTGGTCCGCAAACAAGTCGATCAAATTAACGACTATAGCCGTGTAGCAAAAGACCAAAAGAAAAAAATTGATGACTTGCTTGCTGTAGTAGAAAACCAAAGAATATCGATTGGCAAAAAAATTAATCAAGCATCTGTCAATTTTGGTGCCCAATTGGGTGACCGTGGAGAAGTTTTAGCCAATTTACAAGTAAAGGCAGACACCGCCAAGTCTCTTGCTGATATCGATAATATTTTAGCTGACCCAAGGATTTTTAGTCTAGAGACCGAGATAGCAACAGACGAGGTCAATGGACCTAAGTTCTTGATCGCGAAAAATAAGTTTCCAGAACTATTTTCCCAACTTAAAAAGCAAGCTCTCGATGCCAAGAATCTTATCGATCAACAATTAGCTAAAGTTCCGACAAACTCGCAAGAAGTAGAAAATCTTGCCCGTACTTTGGATCTAAGTTTAGAAAATAAGGCCGATGAAGATAAATTGGTAAACCTCACAGTTAATGAAGGCGTAACACCAGCGCATATTGTGAGGAGATTAGAACTTGATGCTTTGATTAATCCTCCAGCTAAAACTACTCCTCTTCCTCCTAATCCATCAATACCACCGGGTCCTCCACCTGGTGGACCTCCTCCTCCTCCTGGTGGATTAGGTACAGCAGTAATAAAACCTCTAGTTTTAATAAACAGCTTTAAAGAAGCTCTTGATAAGATTAGTTCAACACAGGCTAATACTGTAGAAACTTCAATTAAAAATGAATTAACTAAACTTTCTAAATTTTATGAGTCAACAAAATTAGAAAATATCAAAAATGCAGTTAGTAAAGCCAAAGATCCTCAATCGTATAAAGCTACTTACCAAAAACTTTCTGATCTAGTGTCTAGCTACACCATAGACGGCATCAGAAACCTACTCGATGATGGCGGGGCAGAAGCATCAGACGATGAAAATCTTTTCAGTGTTAATTTGGCAAAGTTAAAAAAATATTTTTCAACTACGCTTTTCACTGTAGTTCAAAAAAGTGCCAAAGATCTGGTTGATCAAAGAATCAGAGTATTAAAAAATCATTTCGACAACTTAATATCAATCAAAATGCTCGACAATATAATAAAGCAACTAGAAAAAGATAAAGACATTCAAAAAATAATTACTACTTGCGAAAACATAAACAATAGTAATTACTTAAAAAGTAAATTACCTTGCGATAAAATTAAAAACACTCATACAGCAGCTGCCAGCATTAGCAGTTCAACAATATCTGATTTGCAAGCTCTTTCAGAGGCCAGAAAAAGTGTCAGTACTAGTTATAGTTATCCAAGAGAATACATCAGTAATGCTACCAATAAAACCGATTTTTTTGCTGCCCTTAAAGATTTAAACAAGATACTATCCAACCCAATTGACATCACAGCATTTCCTAACGACGAAGATTATACTGTTAAGAATCTTATAGACAAAATAATTAATACCATAGAAAACAAAAGCATTGCTGTCAACTCAACAGTGTCTACTTACAAGCAAGCTATCGAAGATTTTAACTCGCTTTTGTCGTCTACTATGACTAGTCAAGAAATTGACAACATTGCTAAGAAACTTGCTAAGGGTTCTAAAGATTCATTAGCCAAAAATCTGGCTGCGGTATTATCAACCGAAGCTTATCTTCAATTTACCACTCAGTTTAGCGCACCAAGTAATCAAGTGCTAATAGCTGAAATGAAAAAAGCTGCTCTCTCACAAGAGATGGGTGTTGATGATTTTTTATCAGTCTACCAGGCTACCCTTGATGCTAACGATGATGTGAGCAGCCAACAGGCTCTAAATCGGTTTGCTGAATTTTTTATCCCTACGTCGAAAACTAAAATAAAACAAATCGCTTTATTATCAGCAATGATTCTCACACTTGGTGAACAAGTTAGCGAAATTAAAAATCAGGTTGAAAAAAACCCTAAATATTTAGCTATAAAATTTATCAGCGATCTTGATGAAAATAATATTGATAAAATAGCAATTCTCAGTGGATCTGCTAATAGCCTAGAAGAAAAATTTACTCTACTGCCATCAACACTAAATATAATTTCTGACTCAAATAACAGCCCGGTTTCTGAGTTTAAAAATCTCAAAGAAGTAATGCTCAGAGCCATTTCAGCTTTAGTTTTTAGCTCACCACTTCCAGGAACTATGCTGTTAGCAGCTGATAAAACAACTATTGAACCGATAACCAATGCTTTCTCACTGGTATTTTTGTCCTTCATAGACAAGTTAGATAGTATTAGTTTTGATGGTATAGATGATGCAATAATCGCACAAATTACCAGTCAAATTAAATCGCCAAATTTTGCCGATTATGCTCGTAAATTTAAAAATCTTAAATCAGCATTAAGATCGGATATAAATAATCATAATATTATTGATAAAATAACTTCCATAAAAAACAAAATAACAGCAAGACCTGAAAACACTGAACTAACAATTTTTATAGATAATCTTTTACAGTAGGTGAAAAAATGAAACAAATTTTTAAGTATATAATATTTACAATCAATTCGCTGCTTATAGTAGGTGTGACTGCTTGTAATAACAAACCAAAACATGAACTTCGTTATCTTGAGACAGAAGAAATTAATAATAACGTTGATAAAGTTTTCAGCGCGGCTAAAAAATTTGCTGATGGAACGAATACTATTAGTGATGTTGAGCAGGAGTTTAAACAACTAAATCCAGACGAGCTTAAATCGCTCGAAGAAAAAAGAGATGGGTCATTATTCTTCTCTCTTTTGATGACCATTGGTATTGCTACTGAAGAATCAAATTTATTATTAAAGACCTTCTTTGCAGCTAATCCTGTGGTAGATTCCTCGCCAAAAAATCATGCAGTTGGCACAGCTTTAGTAAAAGCCCTCCTGAGCAATAAGCGTAAAACTGCTAAAATACCAGCTACCGAATACCAAGAAATATCCTTAGTCTTAGGTCGTTATCCGTCAATGATTAATCACTTTAGTACTGCCGATGGATCTTTTGATAATCAAGAATTGAGTGATTTCATTGAGCACATCGATCAAAGCACCGCTGCTATTATCATGCCAGCATTAGAGCAGCCTAAAATAAAATCATGGCTTGATTGGCTGCTTATGCCTGATAATCGGCAAAAAACTAAAGCAATATTTAAGTCTTTATACACTAAAGTACCAGACAACGAAAAAGCTCGCTTACGCAATCAGTTAGTTGCTAGTTCACAAGATCTAGGGTCGTTGATCGATGAAGCCGATGATTTTGGTATCAAAGATGGTTTAGCTCAGGATGAATACACGATCTCATCAGAGAACCCGGGAAATCGCTACCAAGGAAATCTTCTCTCTGTTCTAACTCATCGAGCCATTCGCGCTGCTAGCGATAGTGCTCTCAATGAGCTTCGTAGCTATGCACAAAAAATTAAAAATGCTCTCAGCAATAATAGCCTTTATGAGGCCTTGCTCAATAATCAGATCAGGGAAAAAATTAAAACAGCTCTTGAGCCAAGTAAACGTCAATGGTTTAGCAATTACTTTCTGGCGGCAGACACACCTAAAGATCTAATCGATGCGGCTGAAAATCCTGAAAATATTAGCAATAATCAACTAAAAGAGCTTTACCAAAAGTTAATCGACACCGATGCCAAAGCTGTCGAGCTTTCACACTCTTATGCCTCAAACGACAAGGGCTTTATCCATCTTTTACTAGAAAGACCGGCTGATGATAAGATCGCCAGTTTAGTTGTTCAATTCCTAACTAGGATCGGACCAGATCAAGAACTTGGGCAGCTTAATAACACAGGCAGAAATAATAAAATTGAAAAACCGATAACACTGCTAGCCAAGCGTGTACAAAATACCGATCAACCAACACAAAAAGCAAAGATCTTTGATCGTTTGCTTAAAAATGCACCCACAACAGCCCTGGATAGTCTCAGCGATGAAAAAATTAAAGACTACGTCACAATAGCCATAACCAGCTTTTTGGCAGGTAAAAACGGAGCTGATGATTTTAAAAACATGTACCTAAAAATAACTCCTAATAAACATCAGCTTATGAGAGACTATGCCCTTGAACAAGTTATCGGTAAGGGCTCTTTATCCACACAACGCTGGTTACTATCCATGGCAAATACCAACGACTACTGGGGGCTTTACCCAGGCTTAGCCGGTGATACTTATAATTTAGACAACAATAATAACTTATTACTTGCTGTTCTGAGCGCACAAGCCAAAGACGAGAATGCCTATGCGATGATGAGAATATATGCCCAAACTATCAAGAGCGCATTAAACAATAATGATTTTAAGCACCAGATAACCATCGCCAAGCATATATTGCAGGTCCAACTAGCAAAATCTAACAGCGAAGATTTTGCTGACTATTATCTTGCTGATGAAACACCTAAAAACGTCTATCAAGCTGCCGGAAAGCCTGAAACTAAAGTCAGCAATACTATGCTCAAACAGCTTTACAACCTGATTATTGGCAACGTAAAGAGTGAGGCTGAGCTCTTAGCTAACGAACCAGTTGGCGGCAATCAAGAACGGTTTATTCACCGCCTGCTTAAGCGCAGCATTGATAAAGCTGGGGATTCGCTTGCTTTACTGACATCTTTTTTCAGTACTTTAGGCCTCAACAAAGAAAAAGCTCAACTTGATGACAAGAGTGGAGGCAGCAAAGCTTTTAAGCTTATTTTTGATCAGACGCGAAAAAATGATGATGTCACCCAAAAAACTCTCCTCTTAGAGCGCCTGGCGAGAAATGTTGTATTAAGTAACTTAGACGGCATAAGTCCAGCAGATCTTGCCGCACAAGTGCCACTCTTGCTCAAAAACAGACCCGCCTTTAAGAAAATTTATTCTTTATATGCAAGTACCAGCCCAGAAGCTCAAGCGATGAGAAGTAAGCTTGTGCAAGAGTTCTATGCTCAAGGCAGCAATAAAACCAAAAAACTTATTGGAGAAATTATCGCCTCCACTGACCACTGGGGTCTTAAAGATGGCTTAAATAGCGATATCTATGAGCTTGGAGGGGTCTCTGGTTCTCTGCTTTACGTTCTGACTCAACGAGCGATCAATGATGTTAATACCAATACTAATAGCTATAATACGCTGAGCGAATATGCCGCAATAATCAAAAGCCAATTAGCAGTAGCTTATGATAATCATGTAAATAGTGCGATCTGGAACGGACATACTATTATTGACATACTTAAAAGCGCACTGGCCGGACCAAATAAATACTTCGCTGATGCTTATTTAGCGCAAGATGCCTTTGACGCTTTAATTACTGGATCAGCAGACAGAAATCTCAGCAACCAACAACTTAAGGACCTCTACATGTTAGCGATCGGCAACGATCAAGCTAAGGCACAAAAACTCGCCCAACAAAATGGGATTTTTATTCATAACTTACTCAAAAGAAGTGCAGATATATACACAAAATCTATCTTAGATATTTACATAAAAAATCTGGATACTGCATTAGCAAACCTAGAAATAAACAGCGTTGTAGACGGCCTATATCCTATCAATCGTTTGGCTGTAAATAAACTACAAGATGATCCAAGTGCCAAAGCTGCGATGTTTGAGCTTTTACTGATCGATGGCGTAGGAGCGGCCACTATCAACTCTACTGATCTTGGCAAAATAAGTTTTTTTAGCGCCGGCAGCTCTGCTCAAGCAACTTTCAAGAAGCTTTATGCTTATTTAAACCAAACTCAACAACAAGCCTTACGCAGTGCCTTGCTTAACGATGCTCATCAGGCCAAAAAACTACCGGAACTTGTTGCTCAAATAAGCGATAATTCAGACCCATGGGGCTTACACAGTGGCCTTAAAACAGATGTTTATGAAAAATCTCCCCATAATGGAGTTCTATTAGATGTGCTCATAAATATTGCTCTTGACGATAGTAATTTTGATTCCCTAAAATTAAGCGCAGAAAAAATTCGCCAAGCAATAGAAGCAAAGGCTCCAAAAACCTATGCCCAATACGCATTTAGTCTTAATGGGTATACCCTTCTGTTGCTTCAATTAGAAAGTGCTGAAAGAAATCCTGGTTTTGCTGAATACTATCTTGTGCTCGACAATAATGTACCTGCTTTAAATGCTGATCTCGTATTTGACTGCTCAGCGATTGATAAAAACTCCAAGCAAGGCTTAAACGTGCTGAACTGGCTTTATAAACAGGTAGCTACTGATGATCAAGCAGTAAGAGATTTACTTAATAAAACTGATAGCCAAAACCGAAACTTTTTTCATCTATTGAGCTTAAAAAATTCCAACGCTACTTCGTTAGAGCTACTCAAAGATTTGGTAGATAGAGCGAAAGACTTAAACCTAGATGATTTCATCGCAACAACAGATACTTCAAGAAAAAACGCTTTACATTATCTGCTTGACAAGAATCGTACCGATAAAGGCGCACGCGAGCTCAACGAAAGAATCTTAATTATGACCCAAAAATCGCCTAGTGCCATCAAAGATATTACAGACAATCTAGAAATAGCTATGATGCTCAAAGCGGCCATAAACAAGGGCGCCGATCAAGACCTTGAGCGTTTATTTACTAATATTAAAAATAAACCTGCTTTAGCCGAATGGTGCGCAGATAACCGATCACCAAAGATTGGAGAAAAATTCTTAGCCCTATATAACGGGGCTAAGTATAGCCAAAAAATTGCCATGCATAATAAGCTGATTAATAAAACTTACGATCTCGGTTATCAACAATCAACCCTTATGGGTGGCCTCAATCATGTAGCTGAACTTATTGATAATGGTTTCTTTAATGAGCCCACACTTAAGAGCTCTCTCTTTGATCCATTTAATACTGGATCGCAATCAAGCTTGCTCTTAGCTCTCATTGCTGAGTCTAAACCTAATAAAGAAGCCGATCTTATCAACTTAATCACCACCATGAGAGCCAAGTTCGCCAACACTCCGGATTGGCAAGCTTATCTTAACAGTAATTATATTGTTGATAAACTCAAAGAATTTGTTCCCAAGAAAGATGAAAATACCGCCAAAAGATGGTTGAAATTTGATTAATTATGGCGCCCAAGATCTCGGTGCTCAATCCGCAAATGGTCGATCTTAGACTTAAAAGCTGCGGCTAAGGCTGAAACCATGGCTACCGATCGATGTCGTCCACCGGTGCAGCCCACGGCTAGGGTTAGATTGGCCTTACCTTCAGCTTGATAGAGAGGATATAAAAACTCGGTCATAGCGATGATTTTAACTAAAAACTCTTGAGCCAATGGCGTTTCAAAGACATAGTCAAAAACTTCATGATCAAGCCCAGATTGATGTCGTAAATATTGATCATAATAGGGATTTCTTAAAAATCTCACATCAAAACATAAATCAAGCTCAGGTGGCACACCATACTTAAAACCGAAGCTGAGTAAAGTCAGATTAAGCCCTAGCGAAGTCGAATCAAACAACTGGCTTTTAATTAAATTTCGTAAGTCATGACCACTCAGCTGGTCAGTGTTAATCGTATTGGTCGCCAAAGCTTGAATAGGCTCTAGTAGTAGCTGCTCACGTGACAATGCTACCCTTAGACCGCAGCCATCATCAAGGGGATGACGGCGCTTGCTCTCTTGAAAACGCTCGATCAGCTTTTGTTCTGAAGCATTAAGATATAATAAGCTCTTATCATATCGATTATTATCAATACTATGCCACTTAGATGGTAGTGCTTGTAAAAAATTACTTTCACGCACATCAGCAATAATAGCAATATTGTTTATTTTGCCTTCTACTTGCTCAGTAAGTGACAATAAATTATCTAATAGCTGGGGTGGCAGATTATCGACCACAAAATAACCCAAGTCCTCCAGGGCGCGGGCCGCAGTACTTTTGCCCGCCCCAGAACGACCAGAGATCACGACAATCTTAGCCGCCATTAGCGTTGGCCTCGATCAAACCATATTTATTGCCTTTCTTGCGATATAAAACATTGATATGGTCAGTTTTGGCATTTAAAAACACCAAAATGTCATTATGCAACAAGTCCATTTGCATAACTGCTTCATCAAGCATCATGGGCCTTGCTTGAAACTCTTTGGTTTCAATAATCGTTGGCGGTAAATCAGAGACGGTTTCCAAGTCGGTCTCACCGCTTGCTTCCAAAAGCTTAAAGCGCATTTTGAGCTTAGCACCATCTTTAGGTCTCAGCTTGACCATTTTATGACGATAGCGCTTAAGTTGCTTTTCTACTTTTTCAGCCGCACGATCGATTGAGTTATACATGTCACTGCTAACTTCTTTGGCACAAATCACCAAGCCGTGAGCCCCAATCGTCACTTCAGCCTTAAACAAATAACGCTCGGTGCTTAAAATCACATGAGCATCGGCCGTTTCATCTAAGTATTTGTCTAATCTGGCAAATTTTTCCACAGCGTGGTCTTTAAGACCATCACTGGCATTCATATGACGAAAGGTAACTGATGTTTGCATTATTAATCTCCGCCTTGGCCCATTCAAGCCTATCATACTAAGACAATATGATATTACCGTACTCACGCTGTAAAAAAGAAAACAACCCCTCAGTGTTTTAAAATGAAGCTGACGTATTAACAGATATAAGAGGTTGAAAAACTTGAAAAAACTATCAAAACGTTGGCACCAGCAGATAGCCGAACACCTGAGCAAACACCGCCAATATTTCAATGATGCCAGTCGCTGGTTTTCTAAGATTCGTCTACGCCATTTTACTGGCCATGAAAGCTATCAAAAATATCTAACCCAACCCATCAGGGTCGCCCACCTAACCGATCAGCATGTGGGCCGTGTCACCCCACTTCGAGTACAGATAGAAGCCATCAATCTGGCTTTGGCCCAAAACCCTGATGTGGTAGTGCTTACCGGTGACTTTGTTTGTCACAGCGAACTTTTTCTTGAAGACCTGACCGAAGTAGTTTCACGAATCAATACACCCAAGTTTGCCGTATTAGGCAATCACGATCACTGGACCAATGCCCAAGCGGTCAAAAAAGCTTTAATTAAAGGTGGGGTAGAGATTTTAGAAAATAGCCATACGGTTATCAACATTAACCACCAAAAGCTACAGTTGGTGGGAGTAGACGATGCCTACACCAAGCATGCCGATGTTAGAAAAGCCACCAGTGGTATGAAAAAAAACCTCGCCACCCTAGGACTCAGCCATATTGGCGAGCAAGCAGATTTACTATGGCTTAAACGTGTCCCCTTGGTACTATCTGGCCATACCCATGGAGGACAGGTAACGGTTGCTGGCTTACATGAACTGATCCTAAAAAAAGTAATCGGCCACAAGTATATCCACGGCTTTTACGGCCATCTCGATCAAGACTATCCACGCGGAGCAGTATACGTATCTGCCGGTATCGGTGCGGCAGTAATGCCCTTACGCATGGGTGAAAAAGGTAAACGTGAAGTAGCTATTTTTGACCTAGGATTAGACAAAGATAAGCTCGAATACCTCTAGATGGCTGTAAGCAACCAAAAAAGATTATTTTCTTGGACTTGCGCGCTATTTTAAAATCGGCTACAAAACTTCAGAGTCTTAACTCACTACATTGGGGTGGTAGTTAAGTTGGTTATAACGCCGGCCTGTCACGCCGGAGGCCGCGGGTTCGAGTCCCGTCCACCCCGCCATTCTTCCGCTACTCGAACGTTTTTTCCTCTTTGTGACAGAATTTCCACAGAGGATTCGGGTACTTGCATAAATCGCTCATTTTCGCTCTGGATCAGGCTTTGAGGCAAAATCATCGATTTTTTCGATCGAGTTTTTGCAGGAATTTTCCAAAAATGGATTGATAAACAAAAAAAGTTGGTCCTGTTTTTCATCTAGCACCAGCTTGGGCACCATTAATTGGATCAATCTCTGCTTGCGCTTAGAAGACGAAGTCTCAAAGAGTTTTAATGCTTTTTTGATATGACTTTGCACGCTGGTCTGATCTTTGAATTTATATAGTTGTTCTTTCTGAAGATTTAGGGTTCTTGATTCATCATGTAGCTCATCCAAACGGGCTTGGGTTTGCTTTTTTAGCTCAATTCCTTCAAGCAAAAGTTCTTCCATTTGCTCAGGATTGGCCAAAATTCGATCGCGCCCTTTGCTTGCCAGCACATCTAGGAGGCGTTCGCATTGTTTAATCTCGCTGCTATTTTGTGAAATCTCGGTTTCGAGCTTTTCTAGACCAGAGTTTTTGCCGTGAAAAAAATTAGTGATGGCTTTATCTAAAATACCGTTTTTTTCAAGCAGAGAGCTAACAAAACTTACCACGGTTTTTTCTATTTTATCGGCTTGAATGCGATACTTTTTAGCGGGATTTATATAGTAAATATTGCTCTTTTTCTTGGCCGACTCGCCGCGCAGCTTGTTGCCATCTCGATCAAAGAGAATCCCGCTTAAAAAATAAGTCCGTTGGTCTTGGTAAATTCGGTGATTGTATTTAGCGTTATGGCGCAAAATCTCTTGAGCTTTTTCAAACAAGTTAGGGCTGACCACTGCGCCATGGCGGAATTTCCACATCACCATGCCGTTGTTATCTTGAAGATTGGGAAACTGGTTCCAATCGTCTTTGAAATAACCAAAGCCGGCGATTTTGCGGTTTACCAGCAAAGCTCTCAGGCTTTTGCGATCGAAGGGCATCCCACCGACCAATTTAGCTGGCACTTTTTTGCCTTCTTCGACTTTGGGGCGAGTGTAGCGCTGTTTAGTGCGATAGCCCTTCTTGTCGCAGTAGTTCACGGTTTGTTGTAAATCACCGCAAGCACAAAAATGGCGAAAGATATCGGTGACAATCTTTTGTTCTTCTGGATTAATTATATAAAAACAGGCTTCAGTCGGATGTTCGTCTAAGCCAAGAATAGGCAGGCTGTTGTTGTCTTTGCCGTTATTAACTCGCGCTTCGCGACCTTTCTTGGTGATCTTTTCGACCAGATCCAAGCTATATTCTTCGGCGATCCACGATTCGATAAATACTGAAGTTCGACTGCTGCGGTCTTTTAGGTCAACCAATCCGCCATCAAGGCGATAGAACTTAACTCCATTGGCATCACACAGGTCAATAAACTTGCGGCTCTCAACTTGGTTTCTGTGCAGACGGTCAAGCTTTTCAATCACGACGAAATCGATCAGCTGATTTTTTATGGCTCGCATCAGGTCGTGAAATTCGCTCCGTTTGTGCAAGCTTTCCACGCGGCCAGAAATATCTTCGTCAATATAGCGAGTAATTCTATGCTTGATGCCAGTTTTAGCGCTCTGCTCAGCTTGCCAACGCTTGATTCTATTGAGCTGTTGCTCAACCGAGCCATGCAGAACATTGCGCTGATCAGGAGTTGAGACCCGCACGTAGGCCCAGCCGACCAACTCATCTTTAGATGTTAATTGCTTGCCCACTCTCAAACTCCTCCATGAGGAACGCCTCTAACGCATCGAGTAATTCACCGGCATCTATATCTATTTTAGACTTAAACGGCATGACAAATATGTCTTTAAATAAATCTGGATCAGGTAATTTTCTAGATACATAAGTATCTTTCTTTTTGGCTGATATACAACTTTTACAACTTGAATCCCAAGTTTGTCCTTTCTTATAAAATTCATCCCAAGCTAGAGTTTTTGCGCATTTACTGCAGGTTTTTAAATTTGTAGCTAAAAGAACCACCACGGTACCCCATATCTTTGCGCGGTGGTTCTACCTACTCGGCGCTTTTATTTATCTACTCAGTTTGATTTGCTTTTCTTGGTTGATAACTATTGGCTCACCGTCTTTGAACTTAATAGTAATTTGTCCCCAAAAACGGTCTTCCATCAAGGTTTGAATAATCTTCAAAAGAGCCTCGATCACTGGTTTGGATTTGCTGCTCATAGTCCGGCTCCTACTTGATTGCGAAACTTAGGATGAATCATGATGCGCTTAGATTTGCCGCCCTGTACTGTGGCTTGAACTACGCGCAGCCAATCGAGCTCTTCAAGACTATCGAGAGCTTGCTCCACGAGCTGGGGCGTTTTGAGGTTGGTCCATTGTTTGCGATAAATACTGCGCACTGGACTCGCATGAGGCACCAGACCGTGCTCAATAGCCTCGGCTAATTTCTTGATGGCCAGTGCTTCTGCGCTTTGACCAATGCGATAGGCCTTCAAAGCATGCTTTTCCAAGAAATCACACCAGCGAATAGCCAGCGTGGTGGCTGACAGCGAAACGGCTGAGCCTCCTTGGATATTATTGGGATATTATTGGGATCTTCTAAGATCCAAAAGAGCAGCGCTAACGACGGCATCAAAGAACGATATTTGGCCAGGTGCGACTCAAAAGCTGAGCAGCCGATCTCGTTGGAACGAAGCCTGCTCTCAAGCTCTTCGCGCCAAACATTAAAGGCTTCTTGAGCCGGCTGGGAAAAGCGCACCCCGGGAATCTTGCCCGATTCAGGCTGGCGAGCGCTGTCTACGCGATTGAAAACCTCATAAACCCCTTCGCGCGCTGCCAGATTGGGACTTCTGTCGATATTGGTCCAATTAGGTGAGAGCTCGGGATAGATCAGCAGCTGAAATCTTTGCAATAAACCATCGTCTTCTACTGAGCACTGCATGGTTTTTTCCACATAAGCTTGCAGCTTGCCTGGCTGAATGCCACCAAAGACTGACAAACACAGTGCCGGAACATGCAAAGTTCCCGAACCAACACGGTCTACAGTATAGGCCCCATAACCGTTCCACGACTCTAGGTAAAATTCCCTGTCGCCTTCCCGACCAGCTTTATTTAGAGTTTGTAGCCAGCCATTGAGTTCATCTCGTAAAAGCAAAAGACCGTTGGGGTTTTCGTTGAGCAAACGAGCTACTTTTTCCACGGTGGCATCGTTGGTTTTATAGCGTCTCTCTAACAAATCGGCTTCTTCGCTTTCTTTTTCAAAGCGAGCCACTTCGTCTTTGAGGTGCTCCAGCCGCTCATAGTCAGATTCTTTGATGGCCTTTTTGATATTATCCTTCAAAGCCTCAAGCTGCATGCTCACGATCATTTTGCTGGCAGTTATATGATGTTGATTTGACTCATTTTCTATACGAGAACGCTCGCTCAGCTGATCTAATGGCTTCATGGCCTCGGCAATGGTGGGTGATTTAAAATAGCCAGGTCTTGCGACAATGGCGCCCCAGAGATTAGGTATCACCAACCAATCATCTTGTTGTTTGGGATAAATACCAATTTTTCTTCCCACTACCGATGAAAAACTCACCAAGGCCGGCGCCATCACAAATTCTGGCGTCACCTGCATGCGTTCTGAGATGTCCATGATCCACGGCTTAAAACATCCAGGGAGCAGATCTTCAGACAAAGATGGTGCTTGAATATCTCTAAAATCCAGAGCTTGGGGATCTGCTGACCAATACTTTGATGGCGCTGGCATTTGAGTAATAGTTGCACTGGGATAGCGCGCTACGCTTGCACAAATGGCCGTGATCTCATGGTCATCAAGCGGTGGCTTGCAGCGCTCGGCGTTGATTTTTCTCAATGCATCCGCGATCTGATTTTGATCTAAGCCATTGCGGCGCAGCTTGCCTGCTTCACGAGTGAGAAAATTATTACGCCCGCCTTCGCCTACTGAACTATTTGCGGAGTCTTTGCCGGAGAAAAGCTTAAACAGCCACCCAGGGGCATCAGTGATCGGGCTATCGGCAAAATCCCTGATCCAGGAATAGCGCAGACCCGATTTATGAATGCTCGGTGGTGCAACCACATAGCCGCCATCACCACGTATATCGATACCGGGCAAGATATTGGCCCGGTTACCAATCCTGATTTCTGGTTCCTTAAAAAAGAGATGATAGCCACCACCGCCCGTATTTGAGGCCAGCGTCTTAGGAAACATGCCGTTTTGCTTAACGAGCTTTTGCAGCGATTCTTTACCACCGTGGCGAGGGTCAACATCCAACACAAAAAAACCCGATGCACTACCGGTCGCCAAACCAATATTGGCATCAGGCCATTTTTGCCACCATTCTTTGATATCGCTTAACTGGCTGGAACAGTTTTTTTGCCATTCTTTAATGTGCGGGTGTTTGGCGGCACTGCTGCAAGTCGCATTGCCACACGAGCAGGTATTGTCTTTCGCGCTGTGCAGGGGAAAAACTTTCCAACCACGTTCGCCATATTCTATCGCTTCATCTATTAGACTTCTATCCATATCTACCATCCTTAAAAAGACCTTTAGCCCGGCCTCAAGGGACAAATTTCACCCACGCAACTCAAAAGAGCCGCAAAATCATTGCCAAATTGGTGAGAAAAAAGGTATGGTAGAAGTAGTGCTCGACACTAAATCTACCTGCCACACAACAGGTCGTTGCATCGACTGTGTGGTGGGTCCTTTTTTTTGATCGAACTAATTAGCTGCGATCAGGACACCTTAAGAACATGCTTACCTCCTGTGAAAGTGCGCGTTAAGATTACCCTAACGCAAGGTATTAATTTAATGCAAATATTTTTTTGTAATAATTCGTACAAAATGCGATAATCTCAGTTGTGGTGCAGTCAAGAGTGAATCAAATCTAATTTTGGGCCAGAGGAAGATCATGGAAGAACAAAATAAAATACACGTCCATCTGTCAGGGCTCATAGCTCGTGCTCGTCAGCAAAAAGGTTTCTCAACTCTGAAAGAATTTTATCGCGAAAAGAATCCCAGCATAGATTATCAAAGCTGGCTGCATATTGAGTCGGGCCGACGTATTCCTGCGCCAGAGACTTTGGTGTTGATGGGTGACCTGCTCGATATAGCAAGAGAAGATCTGATTATTGCTTACTGTAAAGACAAATTTGAAGACATCTTGAGCCATAAAGTTCTTGAAGCTTTTCAAGCTAAAGGACTCTTCGATGTTGGCACTTTAATGCAAGCCAAAGATCATGATCGATCAAATGACTACGTTTTCAGTACTGAGCAAGTAAAAGCTATGCAGCAAGACCCCAGGCTTAGGCTTTACCTCATGTATACCTACGACCGTGAGAGCAATACTACTCTTCTTCGCCTTGCTAACTTCTTTGGTGTTGACCAAAGTGAAGTACAAGAAGTAGTTGAGCATCTGCAAGCGCTCGGTTTGCTTGAAGTTATCGGCAACCAAGTCAAAAAAATCCATCTTCATACCACAGTGCCGATAACTGCTGATATATCTGAGCTAAGAAAGCAATTGTTGATAAAAAGTCTCGATCTAAATATCAAAGCAGAAAGTTATATATCTAACTATCACGTTAATCTCAGTGAAAAATCCTATAAAAAAATTTTGGGGCTTTTTGATTTTATCGAGGCTAATCTGATCAAAATGGAAAAAGAAGATCAGAACGATTTGAATAGTTTTCGCTTCCAAATCGCTATGGCTGGTAACAAGCTTAGTGAGGGAAGTGATGACGACAGAAAACAGCAATCCGTCGATTAGTAAAGCCAAAACCCTACTCGGCCTCCAGTTTCTATCTGATTTTGGTGATCAGATTTCCAGCGCCCTGTTGGCCATTTGCCTGCTTGACATCACCAAGTCAGCAGGAAAAGTTGGCTTGGTCTATTTTATAACAACCGTAGGTTACGTTGTTTTTACCCTAGCCGGTGGGATTATCGGCGATAGAATGAGCAAAAAAAACATCTTGTTTTATTCAGATTTTGGACGAGGATTTGCTGTACTTTTGATGATCTTAGCACTTAAAGAAAAATCGATATTTTTAATCTACTGTACCTCGTTTCTTCTATCAATACTTGGGTCTTTAAATCGCCCAGTCAAACTCAGCATGTGGGCCGAAAGCATTCCTTCTCATGCGCTTGAGCGCTATAACAGCCTTTCTGAGCTATCGATTCAAGCCAGCACTATCTTGGGGCCCTTGATTGCCTCTTTTTTTATCTTAAAAAATTGGTCCAATTGGGGCTTCGCCATTGATGCCATCACCTTTTTTATCTGCGCCATCGTATTCGCCCAAATGGTTTACCCTCAAGAACAACCAATTCATAGCTCTCAACCCAATACTAAAAGAGATTTTTTAAAGGGTTTCAGGATCATACTAAAGTGCCCAGAAATGTCGAAATACATAGCTTATGACGCCATCCAGATGATTGGTTTTGGTGCTTTTAATGCCACTTTTCTGGTTTTGGCCCAACGAGACTATGGCTGGAGCAAAGGAGACTATTCCTATCATCTCTCAATCGTTGCCATATTTACCACACTAGGCGCCTTTATGGGTGCCATGCGTTTTGTGGCTAAAATGGACCAAGCTGCTAAGCTCATCTGGTGTGCAGTGCTATCAGCAGTTGCTCTTGGTATGGTGTTACAGCTCCAGTCATTTCCCTTGAGCTCTATTTTAATAGGCATCTGCGATGGTTTGGCAGTGCTCACTATGGCTGTGACCAGGACAAAGGTGCAGTTGATAGCCAAAAAAGATTATCCTAGTGCTCTTTCATCCATCTTGGCCGCACGGTTTATCATTATCAAAGCTGCGATATTATTGGGCACAGGCAGCTGTTTGCTTATTGATGACTTTTTGAGCCTAAACTTAACTTTGGCACTCCATGTCATCCCCATTGGGCTGAGCTTTTTACCCATTGTTCTTGGCCATAAACAAGGCACAACTTCATTCGGCTCGCTCTCACCCATTCCTAAAACGCTTAAATAATTTTAACTGCCAGCTTGGCCAGTATTGATCCTCACTAGCGATTGCCAGCTGTCAACTTCCGGCTTTTTTGGTAACTATCACGAGCCGACAACTGACAGCTTCGCCTCTAGCTTTCAAATATACTAGTGCCCTCTTTTATCCCATGACTTTTGCACATCCCCAAGAGTTCGTTACTGGCCAACTTAGGTATGCGATGGACATTCCTGGCCCATTTACCAACAGTTGACTTGGAGACCCCGAGCTTTTCGGCAATTTTTTCCTGCCCTACTTTCTTAAAGAGTTCACCCCAGGGGGCGGCCGAGCAAACTGGGCGGCCACTTTTTTTCTTTTCTTTTTTCATCTCTACCCCACAAAACTGCTTCCTAGAAGATTTTAGGCGTAACGACAAAAATTTTCCATTCAAATACTTGTATTATTTTGAGCGTTTCGCTTAAAATTAAAATAGCTGGGAAATAAAAATATCCGAGCTTAATTCGGGGGAGAAAATGTCTGGAGCACAGCTTTTAGAATTTGGTTCAGAGCCAAGATGGGGAAATCTCAGTTTTCCTGATCTGGAGAACCGATTTGAGAAACACATAGATCTGGCCAAGAGCATCCCAGATCTGGATCGTCTGATCAGAGCAATAAAACCGCTCTTTAAAAATGACAGTTATAACTCTGAGGAGTTAGCGCGGCTAAAAAAACTGCGACAAAAAGCCTACGACCGACGGCGTAACCCCAAATTCCAAACAACCGAACCTGAAGAAATTTCAAAACCAATCATCACCGAAGACCTGTTTCCCAAAAAACCTTCAATAGAATCAGGAGCCAGCATGCCCCAAGCCGTCAGTGAACCCAAAGCCGAGACCTTTGGCACCGGCGTCGCGCGCGCTCTTGCTAGCATCAACGGAGAACTCGTCGTCAAAACCGCTCCCGCTCTGCTAGCCTGGTTTAGCGCCGCCACAATCGTATCCTATTTTCTCTGGCAACAATCCCTGGCCCTCTATGAAAGCGCCGGTTTCACCGACTCAGTATGGGCCTCAGCAGGTGGTATTTTAATGATCGTCGGCTTTGCTGCATACCACTCCATAACTAGATCCAAATTAGCTTTGCTCTTGTGCCTCTACGCCAGCAGCTATGAAGCCTATCTGATGATATCTGGCACCGTGGAAAACGAGCATCAGATCCAAATCCAGACGATCCAGATCGATCCAGATCTGGTGTTCCTAAAAGAGAAGGCCGCCAAATCCTTGGCTCACTACCACGAGCTCAAAGAGCGCTACGACAACCCCGAAGCCAAAGTCTTTAAGAACGATTGGTTCTTAAAAACCCATCTTAATCCGGCTTGGCAGGAAAGTTTGGCGGACCATAAAGATCTGGTGGCCAAAGAAACTATGCTTGCTAGCGAAACACGATCGGGCCACATAACTTGGCTCAAGATTCTCTACCGCTTGGGGTTGGTATTCTTGTGCATGATGCTGGTGCATCGGTTTTTTGCGGTTTGGGTGGGGCGAGCTGAGAGGAAATATGACCATGCTACAACGTGAGCACGATGAACTTAAGTCGCTAGAAGAGTCCTTATGGCGCGAGGAAACGCGATTTAATAAGAGCTATATGGACAAGATTTTGGCTGAAGATTTTTTTGAGTTTGGCCGCTCAGGCAAAATCTACTCAAGGTCAGATTGTCTTGAGATCGAAAAACAGCCCATTATTGCCAAAGTCCCGCTTGAGCAATTTAGGCTTCATCATGTTAGCAAAAACACAGTTCTTGTCACCTATGTCAGTGAGGTGACTTACGACAGCGTTCAGCGAGCCAATCGAAGCTCGTTATGGATCAAAGATTCTGAGGGCTGGAAGCTGATATTTCACTAGGGAACGCCGTGTGAGTGATTTTAATTTGAGCGAGTTAGTTTGTATGGAATACAAAATAACTCGTAACATGTATACGTTTACATAATGCAGGAATTAATCATGAAAAGTTTTGACCACATTTCAGGAGACTATTTAAATATTGACGATGCAATGATTTATTATGAAATCTTAGGCAATAAAAACTGCCCCATTTTATTGCTATTGCATGGTGGTTTTGGGAATGTTGAGGATTTTAATACTATTCTTCCTGATTTATATAAAGAATATAAAATAATTGGCATTGACACCAGAGGACAGGGTAAATCAACGCTCGGTTCGAAAACATTAAGCTATGAACAAATTCAAAAAGATATTGAGTGCATACTTGCACAGCTGAAAGTGAATAGTTTAAGCATCATGGGCTTCAGCGATGGGGGAATTGTCGCATACAGGCTTGCTTCGCTAAGATCATTGAATATTGAAAAACTGGTTACTATTGGTTCGGACTGGCATTTTAAAAACACTGAATCGGCCAAAGAAATATTTTTGAAAATCACTGGAGAAAGCTGGCGAAAAAAATTCCCCGCCACTTACGATGCATATCAAAAATTGAATCCACAACCTGATTTTAATTGTTTGACGAAAGCTATTATCAAGATGTGGCTTGATTCTGAGTCTTCTGGTTACCCAAACGAAGCCGTTAAAAATATATCTTGTCCCCTACTGATTGTGAGAGGTGATGACGATCATCTCTTATCGAGAGAAGCGGTTGTGGAGCTATCTGGGCTCGTCAAAAATTCAAGCTTGTTAAATATTCCCTTTGCAGGGCATGTTGTTTTTGATGATCAAAAAGATATATTTATGACCAGCTTAAATGAGTTTTTAAACAAATAAAAATACGCCCTGTATTTTGGGTAATTTAACACACTAACGTCCTGTTAAATCAAAGCACCTGTTGCTCACTATGAATTCCATGGCTTGTGCCAGTTTTTCTGTAGCGATTTTATAATTCGCCAGAAATTGCTCATGCGTTCGTTCATCGGAATCAACAAAGTCAGAAATTGATTTAACCGCAAACATTGGCACGCCCGCCAGATTAGCAATTTCTGCTACAGCTGCGGCCTCCATATCTTTTGCGTCGGTGCCAATCAGCTGCATCTTTTCTTGATCGCTTGCTACTAGGGGTACGCAATCACCACTCGAGATGACACCTTTTTTTATCGTGCCGTTAATATCTAGCTTTGAACTTGGAAATTCACCAAGCTCGAAAGACCTATAGGCTGGCACTGGGATATGCCTGCCATGAAAGTAAATAGAACCGTGGCTGGCATAGATATCACCTATCTGAGCACCTTTCGCTTTAAATCCGCCCGCAGTGCCAACACTTGCCAGGAAGGCCGGCCTAATTTGACGTATGCTCTCCCAAGCTGCCAGTGTTGCTATTTGAGTGCCGATGCGGTCGACTTTTGCACGGGGACATTTGCCGAATAAAACCAGACAAATGTCAGGAAATCGACTTGACGCAAAAAATCGTAAGCGAAGTCTTTGATCAAAAATATCTTGATGTTCATGCATTTTTAATAATCTGATTATGGGATCAGCTTCGATCTCAAGCGCACATAGCATCGCCAACGAAAAGCTCGCTAAACTACTCACCAAACTTCTCAATGTACTTAAAAATCTTTCCTGATTTAATAAAAATATTGGCTTCTACTTTGAAGACTTTTTTCGAGTCATCTTTAAAAACCATAGTAATATCGTGTTTAACCAAGATCTCAGTTATACCGTCCTCAAGAGGCCTGACGATTTTTTCAGCAAATTTTTCGATATTAACAAGCTTATGACCTTTATTTTTTATACGGCCATAATCACGCACCAAGTTGCCGATATTTTCAGCAACTTTCTTGCCATTTACTTCAAAATAAATGTCATCAGCAAAAAACTCACTCAATTCTGTCTGGGTTATTGCGCCATTTGGGCCTGAAAAAAACTGGTTATGCCATTGCACAAAGCTAGCTAGCGCTTTTTCACTTTGAGTTATTCGCACATCTTGTGAGCCCTGAATTGATTGCTTGACCGGCGTACAAGCTAGGTGACCGAGCGACAAAAACATAGCAATTAAACTGCTTACTAATGCGTACAAATTAAAACCCTTCCAATATTGGTGCTGGATCTGAGTATTAAAGGCATTTTTCGCAATTGCCAAGCTCTGCTTGGGTGCTAGGCTATCCTTATATGAACCCACCAGTTGAAATTGTAGTGATAAGCCAAGAAGCAAGTGCTCTGTGCCGAAAAATTACTGCTGACTTGCCTGAATATTTCGGCATCCCTGAAGCCAACGAGCATTACGCTATTGGTGTTTTGAGCCGAGTAAACTTTGCGGCAAAAATTGGCAACGATGTTGTTGGCCTCATCAGCATTGATTTTCCTTATCCCCATAACGCCAATATTTACTGGATGGGCATTCTTAAACGCTACCATCGCCAGGGTGTTGGTAAAATGCTCCTGAGCCAAGCCCTGGAATATGCGTCAACGCATGGCGCCGCGACTATTACGGTAGAAACGCTTGCTCCTGCCGAATGCGACGAAAATTATCTAAAAACCTACCAGTTTTATTATAACAATGGCTTTCAGCCGCTCTTTAATCTGAAACCGTCCGGCTATGAATGGAACATGGTCTACATGTGCAGGCCTAATTTGGCCACGCATCTTTCTCTCAACCACAACCTAAATATTCGCGACTTTCACGAAACCGACATAGATTTGCTCGTCAGTTCGTTTGCCCGCCATCAATGGGATAAACCCAAAGCAACTTTTGAGGCTTATTTTCAGGAACAACAAGCAGGCCAACGCCAAGTTTGGCTGGCACTAGTTAAAGACGAACTGGCCGGCTATGTGACGCTTAATTGGCAGTCAAGTTATGGCCCTTTTGCTGCCCAAAAAATTCCTGAAATCATGGATCTCAACGTACTGCCGCCCTTTCGCAAGCTGGGTATTGGCACTGCGCTTATTGATAGAGCTGAACAATATGCTGCAAAAATATCGCCACTTATCGGCATTGGTGTAGGGCTTTATGACGGTTACGGTGATGCACAAAAACTCTACGTGCAACGCGGCTATATTCCTGACGGGAGTGGGCCGACCTATCAATATGTCAAATTAGACTATAGCCAATCTGTGCTGGTCGATGACGATTTGGTGATGTGGTTTACTAAGCGAGTGGGAAGTTAATATGCTTTCTATTTCACCTCAAAGATTAGTAAAAGGCGACGAAGTGCGCATTATAGCGCCGTCTATGAGCCTTGGACTGATTTCGCCCGAAACTAAAAAATATGCTATTGATTGCTTGCACAATCAGCTCGGATTAAAGATTAGTTTTGCCAAACACTGCGACGAGAAAGATAATTTTATTTCTTCTTCAGTAAATTCAAGAATACAAGATATTCACGAAGCATTTAGCAAAAATAACATCAAAGCTATTCTTAGCGTAGTTGGCGGATATAATTCAAATCAGCTTTTAAATCAGCTTGATTATGATTTAATTAAAAATAATCCAAAAATTTTCTGCGGCTATTCCGATATCACAGCTTTGACTTGTGCCATATATAAGAAAACTTCGATGATCACCTTCTCGGGCCCTCATTTTTCAACTTTTGGTTGTCTGCATGGCATGGATTATACTATCGATTATTTCAAAAAATGCCTGATGAGCACTCAGCCCATAAACATAGTACCTACTACGGCATGGAGCGACGACGAATGGTATCTCGATCAACATGATCGCCATTTTTTGCCCAATGATGGCTTGGTGGTAATCAATCCAGGTCAGGCTCATGGTGTAATTATTGGCGGCAATTTATGCACTCTAAATCTGCTGCATGGAACTCCTTATATGCCAGATTTAAATAATACTATTTTATTTATCGAAGATGATTATTTAGTGTTTCCAGAGATTTTTGACCGCGATTTACAATCTTTGATCATGCAGCCAGAATTCTCAGGAGTTAAAGCTATAATTATTGGCAGATTTCAACAAAAATCTAATATGTCTTTGACTGCTCTTGCTGAAATCTGTCATAGAAAACCAGAACTTGCCGATTTGCCTATCCTTGCCAATGCTGATTTTGGGCACACTAGCCCCATGCTTACTTTTCCTATCGGCGGCCAGGCTAAGTTGGATGCTAATGGCAGAAATACGGCTTTGACTTTGGAGTGGTAGTGTTAAGTATTATATGTAAAAAATGGCATTTGACCGATATGAGAAAACTGCATCAACGTAAATTTAGCACTATTTATCAAGTCACCAGAAGTACGGATCAGATGCTGCTAATTCTAAAAATTGGTGCCGATGAAAAAAGCGTTGCTCAAGAAGCAAGTTCGCTCAGAAACTACAACGGCAAAGTCGCGGTTAGGCTCTATGAGGCTGACGAAAAAAATTGTGCTTTGCTGACCGAGCTCCTAAGTCCTGGAACTGACTTAAAAGAGCTCTTCCCTAAACACGATGACATGGCTATTCAAATAACAACACAGGTGATTAACCAATTGCATGGCGCTGCCATAAGCGATGTGCCAACGCTGCCAAGCTTGCAAGCCTGGATGGGCGATTTTTCATGTTCATCAGGCCTGCCAGCTTGGTATTTAGAAAAGGCCAAGAAACTCCTAAAAAAGCTGATAAGTTCGGCAGAAAAAACTCTGCTACTCCATGGCGATCTCCACCATGAAAATATTCTCAAAAGTGATTCTGGCGGCTATTTGGCTATCGATCCCAAAGGCATTATTGGTGATGCAACTTATGAACCCATCCCTTTCCTGCTTAACCCTATGCCAGAAATTCTCAGCTATCCCGCCATAGAAAAACTGTGGCACCATCGAATTCAGCTCTTTGCTTCGCTTTTGGGCTTTGAAAAGGCTCGTTTCCGGGAATGGAGCTTTGTGCACGCTATGGCGTCTGCGGGTTGGGCTGTTGAGGATAAGCAGGATCCTAAGCCTTGGCTAAAATTGGCCGAAATTTTTGAGCAAGCGGTTTAAGTCATGATCGAATTCAAGCGCCTAGGCGAAGTCAGTAAATCCGACATTTGCGAATTATTGAACCATCCTTTGGTGCGCCGTCATATGCCGCTTGCTCTAGGACCATGTGACGATGAAGCATATAAAGCCTTCATAATCGCGAAAGAAGAGCTGTGGCAAAAGCATGGCTATGGCCCATGGGCTTTTTACCATGAGGGCAAATTTATCGGCTGGGGCGGACTTCAGTATGAAGAAGGCGATGCTGATTTAGCGCTGGTTCTACACCCAAAATATTGGGGGATGGCTAAAGCTATCTACGATTTGATCATCGAGCAAGCCTTTGGTGAAATGGGTCTCGAATCAATAACTGCCTTACTACCGCCATCAAGAACAAGCCTGAAAGTAATGCAGCGTCTAGGTTTTAAACCTGATGGCGAATTGATAGTTAATGGACATAAATTTCTGCGCTTTCGCTTAACTCATAGGTCTTTATGAATATCGCCATCGTGTTTCACACTAAAAACGGCCATACGGGCAAACTTGCTGAAGCCATCTCTCAAGGTGTCTCACAAGTTTCGGCCAAGTGTACTATGGTCGAGATTGGCGCCATGCACACCATACCGTGGCACACGCTTCACGAAGCCAGCGCTATCATCTTTGGCTCGCCAACATTTATGGGCAATGTTTCCGCGCCATTTAAAAGCTTCATGGATGATAGTGGCGACTTTTGGCTGGATCTGCCGTGGATAAACAAGATCGCTGCTGGTTTTACCATATCAACTTCGCCAAGCGGCGATAAATCAGGAACCTTAATAGCCCTGATGACCTTTGCCATGCAACACGGCATGATTTGGGTCGGCCAGGATCAGCTGGGCAGCATTCACAGCAAAGACGGATTGGGTATCAACGAAGCAGGCTCATGGATCGGACTTATGGCCACGTCTAATCCTGATAAATCAAAGCTGATAGGCGAAGGCGATAAAGAAACAGCGATTATTTTTGGCCGACGCATAGCCAATATTGCCAAACACTTAGCAACTCAATCTGGAGAGTTATCATGACATCTCGCAACTTAGGCTTACCATTAGAATATAAAAAACTCCCCCAATATTTTGATGCCTGGAACATAAATGATGACACACGTGCAAAAAATGCAGTTATCGAAAATATCTTAAAAAAACACGGCGTAAAAACAGTATTAGATCTCACTTGCGGCACCGGATCTCAAGTATTTTTTCTCCTCGAACACGGTTATCAAGTAGTCGGCGCTGACTTCAGCCCAGAGCTTTTAAAAATCGCCCGCAAACGAGCTCGGGCCAACAAGCTTAAAGTCAAATTTATTGATGGCGATATGCGCAAGCTGCGAGTAGGCCAGTTTGATGCAGTGATAAGCATTTTTAACGCTGTGGGCCACCTAAGCAAAACTGGCTTTAACCAAGCCTTAAAAAACGTGGCTTTTAATCTGAAAGAGGGCGGTATTTTCGTATTTGATATATTTAACCTGGAAGCTATGACCGAGAAAGTGGTTGCTGAATTTGCTTGTTATGTCCATAAGAAAATTAATAATACACAGTTTTTATCTACCCAGTGTTCAACAATAGATAAAGCAAACGGCATGCTTACATCTTATGACAGTTATATGATTCAAAAAAATGCTGATAAGCCTGAAATATTTAACAACAAGTTTTCTTTGCAAATATACACCGCACAAGAACTTCGTGACATCTTGGCGCACCATGGCTTTGACACGCTTGGGCAATACGCCATGGACGGCTCAAAATTTCAGCGGCTTAAGAGTTTGAATATTCTGACGGTGGCGAGAAAAATTCAATCTAAAGTTTTGCCGCGTTCATAATCAGCGCCAGATTGTCGTGTAAATAATGCATGCTTTTAAGAGTAGTTTCAACTTGATACTGAGCCATTTTATGTTCATCAGGATTCAGTGATAAATTGAGCTTTCGCTTAATATTAAAAACTAACCAGTTGATGGCATTACCCAAAATGGCGTATAGAGCATCTTCTATTTGCTCATCATCGATCTTGCCTCCTGCTTCTTGATAGCTTCTAAGCATCAGCTGAAAAGCTGGCATATTTATCGAGCACGTGGCACAACCGGTCCAGTCCAAAGCGAGCTGAATAATATCGTGAGTTAGATTGATAGCCCGTGCTGACTCCCAATCGATCAAATAGGGATTTTCGGCGCTATCCCATAGGACATTTTTAGGGTCTAAATCGGTGTGGCTAATCAAGCCGGTTTTTTCTAAAACGGGGATCGCTGCTTGATAGCGCTGGTTTAATCTCAGCAGCATAGCTTGGTGCTGAGTCAAGGCCGTTCCACATAAAGACGAGATCAGCTCATTCGAGCACGTATCAAAGCTTAGGTGCTGTGAACCAAACTGAGCTAGAGAAACTTGATGGATCTTGGCCAGGACTTTGGCGATTTTTATTGCATGCTTTTGGCTAATCTCGCCCAAAGTTAAGGTTTTGCCGTCAAACCATGGGTAGCATAAAAAGTGGCTGGTTTTTAGTTCGATGAGAGAATGGCCATTCTTGCTGATCGCCGCAACAGCAGCGATACCAGCTTGTTGAAAGCTTCTAGCAAGCTCTTCTGAGCGCTCATAGGCTTTTTTAGTGTCATCATTAAAGTTAATCAGCTGTGATAGTTCTTTGATGGCAAACCGGCCTTTATTAGTTTTTACCTGCCACATTTTGTGAATAAGACCACCGCTGACAGGTTTAAGTAAGTCTTCAGGATCACCAAGGTCTAAGTATAGACAGATCTGCTCTAGTTCTTGATGATTCATGTAACATCCCCAAGCGGATTAACACTGCCAACATCAAAATACGATAATGACACCGGTATACCGGCCTTTAGAGCATCCAGCGTACGCTGAACTTGCGGCGTTATTTTTGGCAGCTTATCGAGCTCAAAAAAATCTAGATGATCACATTTTTTGGGTTCACCTATGCACGGAATACCCTGCCATTGCCGGCAAAGAAACATGAAATTAATATAGTTATTTTCTGGCTCGCTGCTGTTTTGATTAATATGTAGCAAAGACAGTTTATCGGCAGCGATATTTAGGCCAGTTTCTTCTTTCAGTTCACGAGCAGCACCATCTTGCAATGTTTCACCTGCTTCAAGGTGTCCGCTGGGGAAATCATAATAGCCATCCATATAGCCCGTGTTTAAGCGACGGTGTAATAATACGCGATTTTTATCGTCAACGAGCACGACAAAAACTGCTGGGGTTATTTTGTAGCGTTCGCGTTTCATAGTGTGCCTAGTTTTAAGGCACAAAAAGTGTTTGGTCAATTTCTCTCAGATCCCATAACAGCTAGCAGCACATTGATCATTCTCCTTGAGCGCCAGCTTGGTGCAAGCTGCCCCTTCGCTCGATAATCTACCGTGAGTGGCGTTACACTTAGTATTGTTCTTAGAAAACGCCATAGCGCATTGCTCAGCACATGCTTGCTCGCTTGAGCCACAAGCAGTAATTATGATAGTCAGCAGCAAATAAACGGCCAATAACATCCCTCTCTTCATCTCTACCCCCTAAAATCAGCCCTCGTAAGGCTGTAAACTTAAATCTTGTTCTACAAAAACGTTGAGACGCTGACCCATCGGCACCTTGATAGTCGGTTGAATGGACAGCATTTTGTCGGTGATTTTATTGCCCAAGCGCGCTGTTTCTTGGGCTAGCGTATTGCCGTATTCTTGACCCAGCGACGCGCTCTGCGGGTCGTATTTGCCTTGGCTCATGCGTACGCTGCCGCCCAGAGCGGTGGTTAAGATCAAGCCCATGGCCACTTTGTCGTAATGATTATCGACTGAGCCTGCGCTGCCGCTGGTGCCTCTTTTATCAACGCCGACCATGCTGCCCAAGTTTACTGATTGTTGGTTAGGGAACATGATTCTTTTCCACACGATTTGTGCACGAGTTTGGCCGTGGCCGATACTTGAGCCGTACTCGCCGATGAGCTGGCTATTTTGCGGTATTAGTAGAGCTTGGCCGGTTTTCGAATCCCAAATATTGTGGGTTACGCGGGCCAGAATAGGCCCTGGTAAAGTTGTATCGATTTCAGAGAGCAAGATGGCTGGAATCAAGGTGCCCTCACTGACCATATGAGGTAGCGGCTCTTTGATCTTTCCTACTGGGCCTCTCTTAAAGAAAATATCGTTTTGAGATTGTGGGCTTTGGCTTTGTTGATTTTCAGCTAGATCAAGCGAGCGCTCTACGGCGTTAAGCAAGGAATCAGTGTTACTGTGGCTATTTGGTTGGTTATTGGCATGCTTAGTGTTATCGACAAACAAGATATCTGAGCGCAAAGCATCGTAATGCTCAAAAGCTTGGCGCTTTCGCTCGGTTTCGTGCGCTTCTCGTGAGGGATTTTCGCTCTGGCGGTATTGAACATAGGTATTAGGATCACCATTTTCGCCAGTATTACTATCCAGCTTTGCAAGATTATCGAAAGCTTGGGCGATATTTTCGTCTTCTGGCGTTAGTTCTGCTTGAATGCTCTCACGGTCAAAATCTTTGACGCTGCCATAATTTTTGGGGAAATGCTCGGTGCCTGAAAGAACGAAAGCATCATCAGACTTACTCACATAGGCTTGAGCCGGATTATGGGCCATGCCCTCTTCTTTTACTGAGTTTGCTCGAGCCATAGGCACCACGATTAGAGGAACTGCAATAAGGGCGCTGCCCATGAGGCAAAGATAAATTAGGTTTTTGTTGAGTTTTATGATGGGTGTTGTTTTCATTATGCACCCTCTCGTTCGATACCGACTTTTAGCTTGCTGTCAGCGCCCAGTGATACTTCGGCCCAATCAATCAGGTGGTCGATAATATAAAAATTCTGGTAACGCCTATAGTTGATAACTTCTGACTCTTTTGAACTGGTCAGGCCCCACAAGGCTGGCGCTTCAATATCTTGCATGCCAATAGGAAATTCGATGTAGGTTTTATGGCCATCATCAAAGACTCTTCTCGGCATCCATTTAGGTTTTTCTCGAGTTACAAAGTGATAGTTGAAGTTAAACTGCTGTTTGGCAAGGCCGCTCAAAGGCGTCAGGCTTTTTGATTTTTTGGCTGTTTCAGACTCTATTGGCCAGGAAGCAAGCAATAGTGAGCGGGGAAAGTTCCAGGATACCATCGCTTGATAAGGCACATCAGGTCTGGCGTGAAGCTCAATATGATAGACTCTTCGGTCGGTCGTAAACACTAAATTACTTGATAGCTCATCTTGTTGCGGCTTAACAAAGATATGTTTGGTGAGCATCTCGTCAGAGCCACTTTGGCTTTCGCTGATGCTCCATCGCTGGGTATCGCCTCCGGCAATGGATGAAAGCTTTTCACCGGCTTCCAAGGCTATGTCAGTAATGCGGCCTGGTTTCGTATAAACCTGATATATTTTATTAGGCTCCCAATCAAAAATCATTGCTGCATTGATAAACTGCTGGCTCTTGGGCTGATAACTGGCTTTTTTATTGGCCTCATCGATAATTTGACCAGGGTTATTGGCCAGAGCCGAGCAAGCCACCAAAACACAGCTGTAGATAAAGTTTTTCATGCTTATCCTCCCAACCGGGTCCACGAAAAATAGTCAATAAAAATACCTAAAGGATTTTCTCTGATTTGGGCCTCGTTTTTGGGCTCGAGCATGGCGATTTTGAAAGTTCCTCGCATGGGATATTCAGCGATTTTTTGCCCTTGTTTGTCGTATTCAGCCTCGAACCAATCCAGGTGATAAACACCCTTGGATACTTCAAGCACGCTGGCGATTTTGAGAGCACGGTTTTTTTCTCTGAACTCATCTGAGGGACTAATTTCTTTGAATTTTGAGGCCAACAGCGTTTTGCCTTGCATACTTACTAGCTGAAAGAGTTTGCCCATGTTGTCTCTCAGTAAGACCGGGTCGGCAGGAATTTCGCGAGCTAGCATTACGAATCGGCTCAGAAAAAACGATATGGCGCGATTAAGCGTGGGGCCTGACATTCCTGCGGCAGCATTTAATACAGCAGGCTCGCCGCTTTGCTGCACAGCCACAACATAAGGGATATGCTTGCTCTGACGGCCCAGGTAAATATTGCCGATCACTGAAAGGCTAAGCAGGAACAAACAAAACATGCTTACTAGCCGCCAATGGCGGGTTTGGTCTAAAGACTTGGCCATACGATTATCTAAGACAGCTTTGACTTTATCGTATGAACTTTTATTTTCCCCTAACATGAGCTACCCCCTGCGAAACTGCTTTTGCGACGCTGTTAAGTGTATTGGCCCCTGCACTGGCCGTACGTGTTGCCAACTGGCCCGCTCCGCTTGCCAAATTAGTTCCGCGAAAAACTGGTTCTAAAATCGTGCTGTTAACATCAAGTCCGCCGGCACCAGAAATCAAGGACATGGCTATCACCGGGGCACGCCACATCAGCAGAGCTATAGCCAGTGCACCAACCGTAAGGCTCATGGCTTCTTTGATGGTGGGTTCGCTGTTGGTGAAAGTTAAGGTTTCCATGACCGGCGCTGACAAGCTCGCGACAAAAGCAATCACCATCAGCTTAATGCATATAGCGATTAGGCCGTTGATAGCTCTTAGGCCTAAAAAACTGGTTCGCTCTAAGACTAGGAAGGGAATCAAAATAATGGCCAATGACGACACTAAGTAAAACTCGGCAACGCTGAGAAAAATCTGTAAACCAATAGCCGCAAAGGCAAAAAACATGATCACTAAAGTCACGCCATATAATAGCCAGACTAAGCCGGGAGAAGTAAGGAAAGTCCAAGTATCCTGGTCAAATCTTCCTTCAATGACAGAAAAAATGCTCTCAAAACCTAGGCGCATAAATGCTGAAGGGTCAAGAAACTCTGGCACCGATAGATTGCTTCCTGCTGCCGTTAAGCCAGCGCTGACAAAGCCATCTCTCAGGCCATCAACTAACCAAACATAGCGAAAGAGCACAAACTGGACAAAGCCGATGCTCAGGATCTTGGCTACGAGCTCTCTTTGTAGATCAATACGATTGAGGGCTATACCAATGCCAAATAGAACCACTTCGATAATCAGCAGCTTATTAAAGATCCCTTCGGCGCTTTGTTTAAGCTCGCCAAAGCCCTGCGATGCGCCGTTGACAATCGCCCCCAAGATATCAGTTAATACGGTTGAATCCATCATCTAACCTCTAGCGCTGAACTTGTGGGGCTGTGCTGCCCAAAGAAGGAAAATAGGCGAGAGGGCGAGACTTGCCATGATCGTTAAAATCATGCATCAAGCGCTCTTCATAGGCTGCAAGCTCTTTTTGCTTAGAGCGCTCTTCCATGATGACGCTTTGTCGAGCTCGTGCATCGGTAGCAATAATATGGGTTAAATCGGCCAGCTGTTTAGACTGAATGGTGTTTACTTCGCTAATCGCATGTAGGGTTTCGGCCTCACCTTCTGATTTGCCTTTAAGCTCAATAACTTTATCGAGATCAGCCATGTGGGTGTCTGATTTTTCCAATAAGCCTTGGGATTCCATGGAATCTTTGATGCTGTCATCTGATTGTTTTTGCCAAGCAGCAAAGTTTTTAGCAAACTTACCATTTTTGCCATAGGTTCTTTCGAACTGGTGCACGACACTTTGGTAGCTATAGCCGATCGCACGGGCTCGATTCCTGAAAGACCGCAACTGATTAATCAAACCGCGAATATCGCTGAACTTATAGCCTTGAAGCTTATTAGCGAATCGTTTGGCTGAGTTGATTTGGTATTCAATTCGTCGAGCTGATTGCTCAAGCTGATCTATTTCGGCGACCACACTGGCAGCATTCTCGATCAGGTTGAGCGGGTCAGTAACAGGAATGGCTGCGTTGCTATGAATATGTGTTAGAAAAACACTTACGCTAAGCAGGTACTTCATGACTGCCCCCTAATTTTGCTTCTAAGAACTCCTGAAAAAGTTCTCTATCTGAAGGCTTATTTTTAAGCTCAACCAAGAGCTTTTGGTCGCTCACCGAACTGCTCGCACAAAGCGCTAGGGCTACTGGGCCTAGGGCGAGATTAAAAAGTCGGTTGCCCGTGGGTGAAGTCAAATAATATTCTCTTTTGGGCAAAGCCTGGGCTACGATCTCAATCTGGCGTTCATTTAAGCCCATAGCTTGATAAAACTCAGCTGAACTAGAGTCTTGAGCACTGGCATTAGGCAGAAAAATCTTGCTTGGGCAGGATTCTTTGAGGGCCACAGCAATTGGCGACTGCATGGCGTCAGATAGGCTTTGAGTGGCAAATATGACATAGACATTGGCTTTTCTTAGTTCTTTAAGCCATTGCTTTATTTTCTTAGCAAATAGTGAGTTTTCTAAAAACAGCCATGCTTCATCAAGAATTAAGAGTGTTGGTCTGCCATTGAAGCGTTTTTCTAGGCGATGAAACAAATAAGATAAAGCAGGCTTAATAGCACCTTTTTTGTCAAAGAGCTCAGCGGTTTCGAAAACTTGCCAGTAATTGTCGTCTTCTCTCTCCTGGCCAGCATCAAAGAGATAGCCGTAGGCACCGCCCAGTTTAAAGGGGCTTAAGGCTTCTTTTACTGAGTTATCTTGCACCAGCGATAAAAAGACACTCAGGGTTCGCGAGCCTGGTGCTTGGTCGGTGAGACTGATGAGCGATTGCCAGATCTCGCTCTTTAAATCGGTAGTTATGGGGCAACCCTGATCGGCTAATATTTCAAGCAGCCACTCGCTGGCCCACATGCGCTCTGAGTCTTCATGGATATTTTTTAAGGGCTGAAAGCAGGGCTGCTCAGACTTGGCTCCAACGACAAAAAATGACCCGCCCACACATTCGGTAATAACTCGTGATGAATAGCCCTTATCAAACATGAAAACTTGTGCGTTGGGGTATCTCAGCCATTGAGCAGCCATAAACGACAACAGCGTACTCTTGCCAGCGCCGGTTGGGCCAAAAATCAAGGTGTGACCTACGTCACCCACGTTGCTGGAAAATCTAAACGGGCTATTGCCGCGGCATTTGGCGAAGAAATGCGGTGGTGCTTGTAAATGGCTATTGTAGGTTTCCCCAGCCCAAATAGCTGATAAGGGCGCCATATGAGCCAGATTTAGCGTGTGAATAAGAGGCTTTCTGACATTAGCGTGAATATTGCCCGGCATGCTCGAGAGCCACGACTCAAGTGCATTGAGATTCTCGATATGGCAGGCAAAGCCAAGACGATTAATAACACTAGCTACCCGCTGAATTTTGTCTTCGGCTTTCTTAGGGTCAACATCCATGACGCTCACGGTAGCGCTGAAGTGACCAAAACTTACCATGCCTTCATCAAGCAGCTGCATCGCCTGATCGGCATCAACGCTTCTATTGAGAGAACTGGTCTCACCTAAAGCGCTTTCGCTTTGGGTGGCTACTTCTTGCAAAATAGTGGTGATTTTCTTCCTACCGGCAAACCACATACGGCGGATATTAGTCAGCGCTTTTTTAGCGCTATCTTGGCCCAGGCAAATAAAACGCGTGGACCAACGAAAAGGGAAATCTAAATCGTTGATGGCATCTAAAATACCCGGATATGACTCTGAGGGAAATGATTTAATGCTCAGCGTTCTCACCAAATTATCGCCTAGCTTAAGCCCCAAGCCGTGCTCAACGCTCTCGTCGCATAGTATGTGATCGAGATACATAGGCATATCTGGTGTCTTGATCGGGTGGCGTTTACTCGACACGGTTGAGTGCAGATAGGTCAGCATTTCGTCGTCGTTTAAGGGTTTAAAAACTGGTAACAGACCAGCAAGCAGGCCCTCAATCTCACCGATAGTGTTCAAAAAGTCTTTAAGTGATGTGCCAATATCCTGGGCTGAGTCGTGTTTGTGTACGAACCATGTTGATTTGGATTCAAGCCTGATCGGCGCTTGGTAGACCAAGGTTAGATAGTAGTAATTAGCAAAGCAATTATCTGCAGTCTTAAAAAATTGCTTTCGTTCGTTATCGATAGCTCGGCTGGCATTGTTTGGCCATGATGATTCAGGATAGTCTTCAATGGGATTTCTTTGCGCCTCTATAAATACGGCCCAACCATCTGACAATCGTCGCAGAGCGTTATTAAAAGCGCTATTTACACCCATGAGCTCGCGCTTGGTGGCGCTATCAAGATCATGGCCTCGAAAGTGAAAGCTTTTCTGCAAGCTGCCATCTTTGTGCTCAACCACTCCTTCTGCACTCAAAAATGACCAGGGAAGATACTCGGCTAGAGCATATTTGTCAGTCTGTTCAAGCTCTTTTCTATTAATCATGGTTTTACGCTCTTAGAAAAGATGGTTTAGAAAGATTGCGCTTTAAGATGGAAAGAATTTCTTTGTCAGCCCGATGCAAAGCCACCAAAACTACGTGGCTTATGATACCGATCGGCAAAACCCATAAGTTCTGAGCGCCCAGCACGCATGAGACTATGGCTACACCATTGGCGATAGCGATATTTCTGGGCACGCCACCCATCATGACTGGCTCAGCTAAAGAACGATGGATTGGAATACGGAAACCTTCGGGTTCACCATGGTTCATAGCAATGCCCCTGAAGAAGTACCAAACAGGCTCATGCCCCAGGTAGCAGCAGAGAAGGCGATAGACAGGCCAAATACCACCTGCACTAAGCGTCTAAATAAGCCGCCCGCTTCGCCCATGGCCAAAGTTATACCGGTCATAGCCAAGGCGATCAGGCCCACCGAGCGAGCAACGGGGCCGGTGAGCGATTCGGTTATCTGCTCAAGCGGATCTTCCCATGGCATGCCGCTGCCAGAGGCAAAAAGTTCAGGGCAAATGAAGTAGATTATCATCGCGATGATCACGATGATCGGTCTTATATTGTGCATGCTCCCCCCGGATTGCGCAAAAAAGATAGGATTGATGGTTGAGACCAGTGAGCTTCTTAATATCTGACACCAAGCGCTTGCCGCCTTGGCGCTCTACTTGAACGATGAGGTTGATAGTTTGGGCAATAAGTTCACGCGGAATGGTGAGTGATATTTCACCGATCAGCGATTCCACCCGCTCAAGCGCCATTTCACACGAATTGGCATGAATAGTAGTGAGACCACCTGCATGGCCAGTATTCCAGGCTTTGATCAGATTTAAGCAGGCGCCATCTCTGAGCTCACCCAAAACAATACGGTCTGGCCTCAGGCGCAGAATATCTTTCAATGCTTGCTGAGACTCATAACCAATAGAATCTTTGGTAAACATCTGCAGACCAGTCGGTGATATGAGCCGCAACTCGGGCGTATCTTCTACCGTAATAATGCGGTCGCCCGTTGTCACCATCTTTTGCAATAGAGCGTTAGCCAGCGTGGTTTTGCCGCTACCGGTGCCACCAGATATTAGTATATTTTCGCGGTTGTTAACCGCAGTGATCAAGCAATCATAGTGCTCAGGGCTAAGTTCGCCTTTTTCAACATAGCGCTCAAGCTCAAATACTTGCTTACTATGTTTTCTAATAGAAAAGCTCGGCGCACTGACCACGGGCGGCAACAGCCCTTGAAAACGTGCATGCCAATGAGGCAATTTGACTGCTAGGCTAGGATTTTTATCGTTACAGAGTTCATCAGACTCTGAAGCTAACAAGCGGATAAAAGACTCGGTGGCTCTATCGCTGAGATTAATACGACTGTGCTCAATAGCTTGTCCTAGGCGCTCCACACATAAGGCACCATGAGCGTTGCGCATAATCTCAATAACACTATCGTCTTCTAAGAGACCGACAATGTCAGCCCCAATAGTCTGCTTAATCGCAGTGATTATGCGCTCTCGCTCTAAGGTCATTGGCTAAAGTCTTCCTTGCTAAATCGCTTTTCTTCTAGCTCATCAAAAAAGGGCTTGTTTTCATCGAGGCCTTTGGCCACCAACTCCATAAATCGGGTAAATTTTCGGGCAGCTTTTAACTCAGCATTAGTTTTTTCATGCTCGGGAATTTCTTGTGCATGAGTGAGATAAACCCGTACAAATGACGACAAGACTTCAAGCATCACTCTTTGGTCGCGACGCAGTTTTTCTATTTGGCGGGAAATCTTGTCAGACTTTTTGAGTAAAATTTCTTCGTGCTCGGTTTTGCCCAAATAATCTCTCAGCGCAGCCTCTACTACCGAGCCCTCAGTTACACCGCCTTCCTGGGCAATATATTTGATTTGCTGAACCATATGAATCGGCAATCGTGTATTAACTTGCTTGCTGTTGATGAGTTTTTTCATAGTGCGCTCCCTATAGCTTGTGGGGACACAACAGCTGACACAGGCTCGTTAATCTGCGTGATAGCTAGCTTTGCTGCTTGTCGTTCAAGCTTCATTGGTGCTAGCACTTTCGCTTGATAGCGCTTGTCATCGTAATATCTAAGTTTGTCAGCAAGAATGGGATACATGCCGTTAACTAAAATAAGCTCTTGATTCTGCGGTAAGCGATTAATTTCAGAGGGCAGCATCAAGGGTCGAGCAAACTCAATCTGAGAGACCGAAGCGTTACGCTTAAACATATCAAAGCGACCACCTGAGACTGATGTTTGTTCCTTGCTAAGGGTTTGCTCGCCTAATAGGTTACTGAGCCGACGCGCAGTCTGATCGTCGTTGTTAGCAAAAGCAACCCGCACGTGACAATTATCCAAAATGGCGTTTCTCTCACCATAGGCTTTTTGTAATTGATTGAGCGATTGGCAAATTAACAGGGCTTTTAGGCCATAACCGGCGATATAGGCCAAAGCTGATTCAAAAAAGTCCAAGCGACCCAAAGCGGGAAACTCATCGAGCAGAAAGAGCACTCTTTGTGGGCTTATTTCTTGCTTTTCAGTTAGCACCCTGCCCATCTGATTAAGCATGAGCCTCAGTAAAACTCGTAAACGCGAGATATCTGAAGGCGGCAATACTAGGTACAGTGAAACAGGCCGGGCCGATTTTTTGAGCGAATCAATAGCAAAATCATGTCCATCGGTAGCATGGGCAACCATGGGGTCTCTGAAGATCGATATTAATGAAATCGCCGTTGATAATACGCCAGAACGCTCTTCTACATGCTTATTGAGCATTTCCTGGGCCACACTATTAACAACCGGATGCTTGCTGTTGAGCATGTCATCCAAGGCTTTTTCAAAGCTGCTGTTTGGCCTGGTGAGAAACTCTATTAGCCCAGCCAGGCTTTTGCGCTCATAGGCATAAAGCACATGAAGAATCGTGCCTACCAACAGCGAGTGCGCCGCATTTTGCCAGTGGTTGCGGCTTTCCAATCGGCCGTCAGGATCTACGATAATATCGGCAATATTTTGCGCGTCTTTAACCTCAAGTTCACCCTTACGAATCTCCATGAGCGGGTTGAAACGGGCGGTGTTTTTTGAAGTCGGATCAAAGCACAGGCATGGGCCTAAACTAGAACGATAGCCACTCGTTATCTGCCAATTCTCGCCTTTAGGGTCAAAGATCACTACGCTTTCTTGCCAATCGAGCAGGGTAGGAATAACCAAACCCACGCCCTTGCCACCGCGCGTAGGAGCAATCACCAAAACATGCTCCGGGCCATTGTGCCGCATAATAGCGCTGCTATTTTGGCTTTGCCCTAAGACTACGCCATGTTCTTGCAATAAACCCGATGCTTTAATCTCTTTTTCCTGCGCCCAGCGCGAGCTACCATGAGCGGTCGATGCTTTTTTGCCATTGATAAAAAGCCGAGACAGCCAAGCAAAGGCTATTCCCACTAAGATTGAGACATAAATGGGCCATAAAGTATTCTGAAAAGCACTGGAAAACCGACCACCGTAAATATAAAACCATTTGGCCCAAAGCCACGGAGTAGCAAACTTCAGGCCAAAAATCGATAAATACGCGCTCTCGGGAATGGCAGCAGTACCAATTCGAGCAATCATTAGATAGGTCGATGACCACAAGCCTGCCAATAAACAGCATAAGAAAATAAGCGCACGCATTATCATCGCGACAGCCCCTGATTGAGGCTTGCGCTTTTCAATCTCGCTGCCGATAGCCGAACGACTTTGATATGAGGCTGATAGTTGTCACCGCTCTTTTTGGCTTCAGCTGAGATTTTTTCTAAATAATCTTTGGCTAATAAAAATCTGCCATCAGAAAGCTTTTCAACCAATCCCTTACGAGCCAAGAGCTCCAGTCTATTAACATGAACCTGTGCATATTCAGCCGCACTAACACCAGGCGGCAGCGCAATGCTATTTCCAGAGCGTTTCGCGTGCTCTGCTGCATCATAAATACCCGCATGCGCCCGAGCAAACTTATCAATAGTTTGGTCAGAAGCCAGCGGCCCAGAAAATGGCTTAGTCGCGTCAATACGAACAAACTCCCCTACCTGCGCCGGTGATTTTTCTGAATATTTCTCGAGCTCAACATAGACCAGCTTCTTTTCTTTAGATTTTATCAAAAGATATTCTTTAATATTATGGCCTTCAACATAGCCACGTTCAACCACATGGCCCTTAATGACGCGGCCTTTAAGATTACCGGCTGAAATAATCTCGCAAGATTGCTTGTCAGCCTTGAGACCCTCAGACATTTTGCTGATTATTGAACTGGCCCGGTCAATATTGCGCAGCTCTTCAGCCAAAGAATCTTTTATTTGCCAACCATGCCCATCAGTCTTATGCACCAGGCCCTTGGCCTCAAGAAATTCCAAGCGTTTAGTAAGTAATGAATGAGGCAGATCGTTCATGTTGTCAGAGCTAATTTTAGTCAGATCAAAATGGCCGTTAATTTTATGTTTGATAATTATCTTATCTAGTTCGCATTTTTTAGTATTTGAAACTCTAAGATCTAAAGACTTAACCACTTCGTCATAACTTTTTAAACCAAGCTTGTTAGTAGCTATCTGGCCAGCTCGAGCACGAAGTCCATGAGATATATAATTTTTCTTGATCAAGAGCGCTTTACCCTCTGCATCCATGCCCTTGATTAATACGTGCACATGAGGGTCGTTGGTGTCATAATGATTGCCAGCGACCCAGTCGATTTTAGTCTTCAGATCTTTTTCAATAACTGCAATAAAATCTCTAGTAAACTCTTTTAGATTTAACTTATCTCCATCTTCAGGAGAGATAATAAGATTAAATATATGTGGCGCTATTTCGAAGTCATTTATTTTAGATTTAATATTGATCTCTTTATCATCTTGGCCGTAAAGCTCAGGAGCATTTTTATGCTCATCTGACTTATCTTGACCAGCATAGTTAAGATGATGACGAATGCGCGTACGGGAATTTTTATCAGACGATGATATATATGAAGCTTTTACTATAACATTCCTACTATATATACCATTTTCCTTTACTAAAACCCCACGAGCACCCATAGACTGAAGACCACCGCGTGCGGATTTTATACTTTTTGACTTCGATAATTTAGTTTTAATTTTAGCTAATAATCTTGAAATCTCACGATTTAAACGAGCATCATCATCGTTGATTTTTCGCGGTGCTTTTTTAGCTAATATCTCTAAAATCGACTCTTTCATAACGACGCCTATGCCCCCATAGCACCTCATATTTAGATTCTAGCACACAGTTATAGTAAAAGTGTTAGCGATTTCTTTAAAAAAACGCACTTTTTTCTGCGTTATAATCGAGCATTACAAAGCTATCATAGCTTTGTTTTATCTGGCCTCAAGCTTTCTTCTCTTTAGAATTCCCAAAGCAGTTCGACTTTGGCAATAATTCGCTCGAGCTTGATTGGGCCAAAATACCGACTATCATAGGAATCGGGATGTTCACCAATGACCAAAATCTCATCTGTTGCTAATCGTTGGCATTGAGATTGATCAGGTTTTTTACTTGGATATTTTTCGATATTTAATTGCGCGACAGGAAAACTATCGAGCCAAAGAATCGCTTCTTGATCTATGCAAAATTCGCTCGATGCTACTCCAACAACGTATTTTACTAAATTACTTTTAAATTCGTCAAAATAAAAAACTATAATATCACCTGATTTGAGCTTTGTTTGAGCTTGTTTTAGATATATTCCTCTAGGCATGCTTTCAGTACGGTTGATGAAAAAAATCTTCCCAATAATTTCTGTGCCAGTTATGAAACCTAGAACACCAATGGCAAAAATCAGCCACCCAAATTTAGAACCGGTTCTTTTCGCCAATGAGCTCACCTATTAAATAATTAGTGCTTATTTTTGCTTCTAATAGCTGATCTAATTTTCGATAATATGAATCAGAAATATGCGACAGATTAATATTGCTTTTGATGAGCGTCTCTAAAATAGCCCGAAGCCGCAAAGAAGACGCACTGCTCAAAGTTTTAACTAAGATTTCCGCCCCGGGCGAAATGCCAGTGACAATGCTTCCCAGCTCACCCGGCGCACATGCTCGCACAATAAAAGCATGGTTAAATTTTTGAAAATCGAGGCCCTGAGACTGACAAGCAAAGCCAAATATTTGGCCCACAGAAAAATAATAATCTATGCCCTCTGCTTGAGAAATTTTTTCCTGATAGTCGCCAAACAAAAGCTCAAACTTTAGCGATTTCGCTTTCTCAAAAGTGCTAGCGATAGTACAATTTTTATTATCGCTTAAAGCTTGATTTTTGGGGGAAAATAATGAAGTCATTGCTAGCAATCCTTTTAGCTCTATTCTCATTTAAGCCCATATTAGCCGAAGAAAAAGCTAATTCAGCCGATGAAATTATTTTACCGTCTTCGCTGCCGCAAAAAGTCTATCAGCGCTACCAAACCAACTTCGCCAACCACCACGACCGCGGCTTTTACCTATCGACAACACTTGGCCCACAATGGAATCATTCCCTTAAAAATCCTGAAGCCAAGGCCATCCGCTTTGGCGGTAAATTGGGCTTGGGCTGGTATGTAGCCGATGGGGTGGCTTTGTTTGGAGCAGCCTGGGGCAACTTTTTAGAACAAGCAAGCTTAGTGGCAGGCGGGCCAGGTGTAGCGTTTCTGTTCGGTGGGCCAAATATTGGGCTGGATTTATCTTTGGGAGTTGGTCGGGTGTTTAGCGCTGTGAAGAAAGAAAGTTACAGTGATTTTGCGGAAACGGTGCTTGCTGCAAACTTGTCAGTGGCGAAGTTCTGGTGGCTGTCAGGCAGCACGAGTCTGGGAGTTTCTCTGATGTCGGGCGTTCACGGGCTGACGGTCACGACAGGAAAGCTCAGCACTGTTGGTTGGAACCTTGGGTTGGGGCTGGCGTTTTTGTTTGGGTGAGCGCCCCAAGTAGTAGGAAAATTGGTGCCCCATGCTATGCTCGAAGCATGAATAAAACTATTACTGACAATAATTATGCCCAGCTCTTAGATGCTTTAAAAAGTCGCGTTGCCACAGCGCGTTATAAAGCTGCGCTTTCGGTTAACGCAGAACTGGTGCTTTTGTACCATCATATTGGGACCGAGATCTTGCAGGCTCAACAAAATCATGGCTGGGGCGCCAAAATTATTGACCAGCTTAGCCGTGATTTACGCTCCGAATTCCCAGAGAGCAAAGGCTTCAGCACCAGAAACCTCAAGTATATGCGCAAATTTGCTGATGAATTTCCAGATGTTAGCTTTGTGCAACAAGTTGTTGCACGATTACCTTGGGGCCATAATATTTTCTTAATGAACCTTGTTAAAGACAAAGAAACTAGGATTTTTTATATAAAAAAGGCCTTAGAAAATGGCTGGTCTCGCAAAATCATGGTACTGCAAATCGAAACAGCTCTACATAAACGTCAGGGCCAAGCTGTCACTAATTTCAATAATAAGCTGCCATCGCCTCAATCAGACTTAGCCAATTATACTTTAAAAGACCCATATATTTTTGATTTTTTAAGTGTCGGTGAAAAGGCTCATGAATTGGACGTCGAAAAAGCGCTAATTAGTCACATGGAAAATTTTTTACTAGAACTGGGCGCTGGCTTTGCTTTTGTTGGTCGACAATATAAATTAGAAGTCGGCGACCAAGATTTTTATATTGATTTATTGTTTTATCATTTAAAGTTACGTTGTTTCGTCGTGATTGAGCTCAAAAATGGTGACTTCAAGCCAGAGTATGCCGGGAAAATGAACTTTTATCTTTCTGCAATGGACGATTTAGTTAAGCACCAGACTGACCAGCCTTCGATCGGGCTCATTTTGTGCAAGTCAAAAAATAACGTCCTTGCCGAATATACCCTCAAAGATATGACTAAACCTATTGGGCTTGCCGAGTATAAACTTACAGAAGCGCTTCCCGAAGAGATAAAAACCAATCTGCCTACTATTGAGCAACTGGAAGCTGAATTAGCAAAAGCGAAGTAGAATTCTTATTCGCAGCGTTTTGGTCATTGTTTTTGCTGGTCAATATTTTTGGGATTTCTTATGAAAAAACCTTTAGCTATATTTCTCAATGGCCCAACTAGCGTTGGAAAGACATCGCTAGCCAAATTATTGCAACAGCGACTGTTACCAGAGCCATTCATGCATATCGGTATCGATAAAATCATAGGCATGATGCCAGAGACTATGAATAACTGGGAAGGCGGCAAAGTTGACCAGGGATTTTGGTGGAAAACATCAAGCGATTCGGCAGGAAACAAACTGGCTTTTATCCAACTCGGGCCATATGCTGAGATGGTCAGTGAAAGCCTTAAAAATATAGCCCTTAGCCTTTTGGAAAATGGGCACAATCTCATCATCGATGAAGTATGCATACTTCCTGGAAGCTTTCTTTCATGGCGTCAAAAGCTGCTGCCCTTCAAAACACTTTATGTCGGTCTACATGCTAGCTTGGAAAAGCTAGAACAGCGAGAGAGAGAGCGAAAAGATCGAATGCTAGGCTCGGCAAGAGCTCAAAGCCTCACTGTTCACCTCGACAATATATACGACTTAAATCTTGATACCGGTGCCTTGTCACTTGAGGAATGCGCGGACAAAATAGTTGCGACTTTATTGGCCTCTACTTTTTGCCATTAGCCATGGTCAACTCAACAATCTTTTTGGCAATTTCTTCTGCTGATTGGTTTTCAGAATTAACTCTTAGATCATAGCTCTTGTCCCAATAGACTTGGCCATAGTGACTCCTTGCATGTCCGACAGGTGATGTCTTGCGAGCAGCCTCGCGTTTTTCCAGCTCAACAAGAGAAATATCTACCGCCACATAAAATACGCGATAAGGTGAAAGTTTTCTCTCTAAGTCATCAAACCAGGTTTTTTTATAGGCAATATAATCGACAATCACATTGCAGCCGTTTTCAGCATAAGCCGCTATGGCGCTATTCATGGCGAATGCAACTCGCTCGCCTTGCTCGCCGACATGCAAAGACACAATATTCTTGCCATCGCGGTCAGTGCTGCTGCTTACCCACCTGATCTTATTTTCTGTCTGCCAATAACTGAGGTTTTCAGCAGTGATCTCGGGCATAGGAAAGTCAAACAGATTATCGATGCCGACTTTGACCCATAATTCAGGCATGTTGATTTTCTGAAAAGCTTTTTGAATAGAACTTTTACCAGCGACGCTGGGACCGTTAAGAACTATTATGCTACCCGGTTTTACTGCTTTAATCATAGGTTTGCTATGAACACAGCCAAGGAGCCCTAATGTCATCATCGACAGAATAATTTTCTTCATCAGTCCTCCAAATTAATCTCTAACGGTCGCTTGGGATAAATGCCTGCCAAAATATCGGGTAAATATTGTTTTAAACATGTCGGGTAAATCAGCTCTTGGCTTTCTTGAATCTCTTTGAGAGAAAACCAGCGAATATCTTTAATAACCAGCTTTTCTTGAGCTGTAAGATGCTCAAGTGATATTTCAGTCACGCTTGAGCTTGCCACTATAAAACGCTGCTGCAAGCGATTTAGTGTGCCATTAATTATCAAATCAACATCGCCCTTCCAGACCACGGGGCCGAGCTTTATCTGATCTTTTTTAATACCAGTTTCCTCATAAATTTCCCGCAATACTGCTTCTTCTTCGTTTTCTTCAGGCTCAATCGCCCCGCCCACTAAAAACCAAAATGGGCCATTGTAACGGCCGCTTGTTGTAGTGGTATTAGGGTCATCGGCTTTTAAGAGCAGAATCTCAAGTTTGTCGTTAAGCAAAATCGCCCGCGTGCACTCACGTACGAGCATATCTGGCTGCCACTCCATAATCAGCACTTCGCACACACCATCGTTGGCTATCTTCACTTTTTGAAAGCTAGATTTTTCATAACATCGTATGGCACGCTTATTCTCAAGCGATGGGTCAATCAGGATTTTTTTGGCTTGAAAATCATCTCGTAATTTTTGCACGAAGGCTTTTACTATTTTAGTGCCGTAGCCTCGGTTCAGATAACTCTCTTCGGCGATAAATAGATCTAAACAAAAAGTTCCCGGCTCTTCGTGACAAAACACCCCTTTGGGGTTTGGGCAGATGGTACGATAAGCATAAAGATCACAGGCCTGAATAAAACCTAAAGGCTTATTGTCTAAATATATAATAAATGGAAAATCATAGCCGCTACCGGCAATTTTTTTGGCCATGTATTCGGCTGGCTCATAGCCCTCGATAAACCATTCGTCTTTGACGTGGGGGATTTTTATCCATTTATTCCATAAACCTAAATCAGAATGGACCATTTTTTTAAATATTATTTTATCCATATCTACGCTATCCCGTGAAGACCGCTTAAACTGCCATTTCATTCAAGCAAGTCAAACGAGCTCAGCCAAAATATCGAGACCTTTGTCGATGCGGTACAAAAATCCTTGATCGACCAATTGCATGCTGTAACAAGCCATTTGAGACAACTTGTGAATATGTAAAAATGGCTTTTTTTATTATAAATAACAGTAGCTTAGTGTTGGTCATTTATAAAAATTGACGCTTTTATAAAAAAGTGTCAATTTTTATGAAAAGTTTAGGCCTAGGTCCCAGAACGCGACGCTAATCTCCTCCTAACATCATGATCCTTCCCCCAAGGAACCGTAAATTCGCTAGATAATGTTCCAGTACCAGGATCGCGATTAATAAGCATCAAACCATCAACCAAGGGCCTGTCGTTACCAGCTCTAATAAAGCCTAATTCCAGTGAAAATAAGCGCCAAAAGCTGTCGTCAGGATTTACCACACCAGTGATGGGTATTTCTTTGGTCAATATGAACTTGGCAATGACGGTTTTTTGAGCATTGATAATAACCGAGCCATCGTTGAGTGTCGCTTCCGCACCTACCTCGTTTTTGATTAAGTCGTAGTGAAAATATTTTATGTCGACTAAATTCTCTGGAACAGCATATTGCCGACGATTTAACTTGAGCTCCAAGCTCTTTTTCAGCTCTAGTTTAGAAGAAATAGGCGACAAAAATGGATTTGACATGATCACATGAGCAATTACCAGATCTTTTTTGAGGACAATCGGATTAGCATTTCTAAATAATTTCCACACCGGTGGTCCTAGCCAAGAAATGTCGTCTTCTCGGTTATGAGATTTGTATCGCGCTGTGTTCACATCTAGGCTCACCGGGGGCACGATAACTTTCCAAATAAACTCAACCTTATGATTGCTGGCATTGCCAGCCTGATCGACCGCCCAAATACTGAGGCAATAGCTTTTATCACGAGCATTTTCTTCTGAATCACGAGACAAATCAAAATCAGCCGCACTTTGAGTGATTTTGACTTCATAAGTGCCATCTGCTTTCTTCAGCGCGTCTTTAGAAGCTTTTTCCAATGTTTTGCATTCATAGCTAATGCCATATTTTACTAGAATATCGTCGTTATTATCAGCTAATTTGATGGTGTAAGAAGGAGCTGTTTTCTCATCGTTGATCCGATTTAGCCAGCGATAGATCATCGGTATATGGCTATAATTTAGCGGTGAAGCATCATCGATCGGCTCTATTTCGTATCGAGGATTAGCTTTTTCATCTAGAAATTTTTGCCGATAATGAATCGTTTCTTGCTGGTAAGACGCCTGAGGCACACTATCCACAGCACCAAGTATTTCAGGCGCTTTTTGGTCGATAGTTATTTTTACTTCCGGCAAAACCTGCTCTTGGCCATGAATATCACGTAATAAAACACTAAAAACATATTCCCCATCACCTAGCTCATTGCCGACATCGACACTCCAGTCTTTCTGTTCAGCTTTAACGCTGATATCTTGGGCGCCTTTAAATTTTTCGCTGTTTTCAGAGACTCCTCGATATATCACCCGCATGCTTTTAACGAGCTCTGGCTTGGTCACCGAGCCCTTAATCGAAATACGTTTTTGCGATAAATAGCTATTTTTAGCTGGTGATTTAAGTTCAATAACTGGTGATTCAATCACTAAATTTTCTATCGCTTTTTCTTGATATGGAACATCTTTACATCCTGCAATTAACCAAGCAATCATAAACACTAACAAGAGCCTCAACATCTTTCCCCCCTAAATTAAGCCTTAAACTCCGAAACAAAGTGAAGGAGTTCCAATAGCGACATGACTACTATTTTATCTATTCTACCTCGCTGGCAGATCTGCATGGCCTAAAAGGTCACTAAAAATACCTGTCAGTCGTCAGTATCTAAGATGCTGTAAAAAAGCCGGTAGCAGGCAGTTGTCAAAGACACAAAGGCGCTAAATCGCTGATGCGGTCAGGTGTCAGTACTATAAATATTATTAACAATTCTTCTGATCATTTCCGGGTGCCAAGCTTTGCCGTTGCACTTAGTGGCTACTCTCATATTATTTAAAACTCTGGCAATTTTTCTGAAGCTAAAACCCTGTTCACGCAATTCTCTTATGACCAGGATAATTTTTTGCTCAACCTTATGGTCAACCAAAATATCTTTACTAAATCTCCGCCCAAAGCGCGGTTGAGAGGGATTGCCATGATGATAATGCGGCTCCCGAATTGGAAAACCAAAGTCAGCCAAAGCATCAAGAACCGCCATCTTGGAGGAAAAAATTTCCCTCGCTATTTGCCTCGCTGAAAGCCTTTCAACCACATATTTTTGCTGGAGGAAAAAGCGATTTCGAAACAGAGGAACCGTGTAATATACCGTATTGCCTAATAAATATGCCTGGAGGAAAAAAGGTTCGAGTAGCGGAGCGGCACCCCGCCATTCTTCCGCTACTCGAACGTTTTTTCCTCACTGTGACACCATTTTTCTGTAAAGTTTTCAGGATCTTCTGGGATCCTGTATTTTTTTTCACCTGCGGGAAAATTCGGCTTCAGAGTAAAAATCGGCTCGATGTCATTCAACGATAAGTCATTGTTTTTAACCGATCTCTCTAGGAGAGGGTTGATAAAAAGTCTTAATTCGTCGTTTTTCTCATCTATTACGAGCTTTGGCACCATAATTTGAATCAGTTGCTTCTTGCGTATCGACCATGAATTATTAAAGACCTGCAATGCTCGTTTCATTCTCAGACAGGTATCACGTTGATCGGAGAGCTGCAGATGGCTTCAAGTTCTTGTTCATTTATTGGCGGATTACAACGAGCTAGATTAATTTTTTTAAGCTCAAATAATAGCTGAACATGATCAAGTCCTGAGCGTCTCAGCTTACCTGCTTCGCACGTGAGAAAATTATTACGCCCGCCTTCGCTTACTCCACCTTGAGCAGAAGAGGTTTGGGGTTTATCGGTTTTGAGAATTATATCCAATAACCAGTTAGGTGCTTCGTATATGGCACTCTGATCGATTTCTTTAGTCCAGCAATACTACATGCCAGACTGATGAAAGCTGGGAGGGGCCACAACATAGCCACCCTCGCCGCGAATATCGATGCCAGGCAGAATATTAGTGCGGTTGGCAATTTTAATACTTGGCTCTTTAAAAAACGGATGATAGCCACCACCACCGGTATTAGAAGTGAGTGTCTTAGGAAACATGCCATTTTTTTTGATCAACTCTTGTAGCGATTCTTTGCCACCGTGACGTGGATCTATATCAATGGCTATCAATCCCGAAGCGCTGCCGGTGGCAAGTCCAATATTGGCCTGAGGCCAGGTGTCCCACCAATCTTTGACTTGTTCTCTTTGATGAGAGCATACTTTTTGCCACTCTTTGATTCGTGGATGGTGTAGCCCCTGTTTCGACCGGACACTCTAGCTAACTAAGAGAGGTAGTTTAGAGTGAGTGAAGTAAGCAATAAAGAATCGCTAATAATCGAGGGAAGTAGTAGATATAAAAGGTTCA
>Ga0075152_10000039_pt1 | contig 111139 bp, 85 predicted proteins | sample JI61114C2DNA_FD_70964 | JGI IMG/M metagenome (GOLD analysis project Ga0075152, IMG submission 70964) | Wastewater effluent complex algal communities from Wisconsin, to seasonally profile nutrient transformation and Carbon sequestration -... | ecosystem: Engineered > WWTP > Effluent > Algae...
TCGACAACCGCACCCGGCATCGCGCGCTGCGTGCCGTTCACGATCACGCGGTCAGACGGCAGAAGGCCCGAACGCACAACGCGAAGGCCATCAACAATCGGCCCCACCTCGAGCGTTCGCGATTCCACCGTTCCGTTCGCATCCACGACCAGCGCCGTCTTCAACGCTCCGGCCGAAACGACAGCGGATTCCGGGATCAGCATGGCCGCGTAGGCAGCGGAGCTTTCAACACGCGCGCGTCCGAACATGCCCGGCTTCAGGAAGCCTTCGGGGTTGTCCACCTTGGCCCGCATGCGCACCGAGCCCGAACTGGAGTCGATCACCGCATCCGAGAAATCGACCGTGCCGGTCCAGCTGTATTCGGTTTCGTCCTGCAGACGGATTTCCACCTTCCCGCCAGACTTCTCCACCTGGCGCTGGTAGCTCAGCAGTTGCGCTTCGGAGGCTTCGAACTCGAAGTGGATCGGATCGGAAGCGACAATCGTCGTCAGGATGTCGGCCGCCGATGTGCCGCCCGAGATGACGTTGCCGGCGTCAACCCGGCGATCCGAGATGAAGCCGGAAGCGGGCGCCGTCACGCGCGTGAACTCAACGTCCAGCCTGCGTGCAGAGACAGCCGCCTCGGCGATGTCGAGCGACGCCCGGCGCTGGTCATAGTCCTGGCGGGAAATCGCTCCATCCTTCATCAGGATCTCGGCGCGCTCGAAGGCGCGACGTGCGAGTTCGAGGTCAGCGGTGGCCGACGCGAGCGCCGCTTGCGCCGGACGCGGATCGAGCGTGAACAGCAGCTGGCCCTTCGCCACGCGCTGGCCTTCAGCGAAATGGGCGGCCTGGATGAATCCACCGGCGCGGGCCCGAACCTCGACCCTTTGGGTAGCTTCGAACCGGCCAGTGAACTCGTCCCAGTCCGTAACATCCTGCTGGAGGGGCGTGGCCACGCTGACCTGGGGAGCAGGTGGGGCAGCTGGCGCGGCGACGCTCGGCGAGCAGGCGGCAAGTGACGTAGCGGCAATCAATGCGCCGAAAAACATCTTGAAGTCGTTAGGCATTTTTGGCCCCTGGGGAGGAGTATCAGACCTGGAGGTCCTGTGATTTTTGCAGGCTGTCGCCACTTTTGGGCTTATTCGCCCATTGGAAGTCAACGACCGTTGACATAAATTAGGAACCGGACGACTAAGTCAACAGGCGTTGACAAGAATATTTCTCGACGGAGTCGGAATGTCGGTAGGCGCACTTGTTCGGAGACGGGACTCGACCGCAACGCGTGCGGCCCTTCTGAAAGCTGCGACCGTCCACTTCGCCCGCGAGGCCTACGACAGCGTCAGCCTGCGCAGCATCGCCGCCGAAGCAAACGTCGATGTGTCCCTCGTCTCCCGCTACTTCGGCAGCAAGGAGGAACTCTTCGCCGCCGTGCTCGCCGGCTGCCCCGGCCCTGACGAAATGTTCGTTGGTGACCTCAAGGATTTCGGCGCGCGTGTTGCGCGCATGCTCGTCGACGACTCACTGCATCAGGACAAGCCGGACATCTTCCTGATCATGCTGCACTCGGCCGACCACCCCGTCGCCGCCGAGGCAGTCCGCAAGTCGGGCGAAGAACGCTTCTTCGGTCCATTCGAACGCTATCTCGGCGGAAAGAATGCACCGGAGCGCGTGCGCCTCGCCGCATCGATCATCAAAGGCGTCGTGATGGATCGCCTGATCTCCGACGATCTCGGCCTCACGCCCAAGGCGCGCGAACGCTTCCGGGCACGCCTGGCCAAGACGCTTCAAGCCGTGATCGAGGAATAGTCCGTCAGGACTTCCGTGTCCGCTTTGCCGGCGCCTTCGCCTGCTTGCGCTCATCCATCCGACGCTGGCACAGCTCAATGAAGCCGCCGGCCATGAAGCTCGCCATCCGGTCCTTCGCCGCGTCGAAATCGTCCGACTTGCACAGTCCGTTCGACAGCCGGTCGAGACGGCCCGAACGCGCCAACGTCAGCATCAGCCCGCCCGACACGAAGTGGTAGCCCCAGAAGATGTCCTCCTCCGGACAGTCCGGCATCGCCTTCTTCAGCAGGCCGACCAGCTTGAGCACGACCTTGTCGAAGTGTTCGTCCATGAGCGCTGCGCCATCCGGCATGTTTGCCGCCTGCGCGCCCAGCTTGCCGTAGTTGCGCCAGCCCTCGCCGCCATTGCCATAGAGTTCTAGGTCGGTGTCGAGGAAGGCCCGCAGCGCGCCTTCCACCGTGGGTTTGCCGTCGCTTTCCTTCTCGTATGCGTCAAGCGCATCCGTCCGCCGCTGGCTGGTCACCGGCGCGCGTCGCGCAAACACCGTGTCGAAAAGCTTTTTCTTGTCGGTGAAGTAGTAGTTCATCAGCGTGTGGTGCACGCCCACCCGCTGGGCCACATCCTTCAGCGTCACGCCATAAAGGCCGTGCTTTGAGAACAGGTGCTCGGCCGCGTCGAGGATCTGTTCCATCATCTCCGCGCGCTGCTCGGCCTTTTTCGAGCGCTTGACCTTTGTAGGGGCCGAAACCGGCATGTCTGTCTCCGACTGTGCCCGACCCGGTTCGCACCGGCCTGTCGGTTTGACAAGTCTCAGGGCGCCTGTTCGGCGCCGAACTCCTTGCGGAGCCTCCGTTTGTCTATCTTTCCGGTCGCCGCGAGGGGAATTCTGGGCAACCTGACGACTGCGTCAGGCGTCCACCATGTTGGCACCCGTCCGCGCAGCAGGCCAAGAAGCGCGTCGTCCGTTACGTCATGCCCGTCACGAATCTCGACGATCAGAACGGGCCGCTCGCTCCATTTGGAATGCTGCCGTGCAATCACCGCCACCTGCGCCACGGCTGGCGAGGTTCCGATGATGGCCTCAATCTCCGCCGGATTGATCCATTCCCCGCCGGACTTGATCAGGTCCTTGGCTCGGCCGGTGATGTAGAGCGACCCGTCCGCACCGATCCGCGCAAGGTCGCCTGTGTCGAACCAGCCATCAGCGTCCACCGCCGCCTGGTCCATGCCGTAGTACCGGTTCACGATGCTATGGCCCTTCACATGAAGCCGGCCTTCCATGTCGCGCTGCACCGGAAGGGCGTTGCCCTCCGCGTCCTTGAGCGACACATCGACGCCCAGCGCGATACGGCCCGCCGTAGCCGCCGAGCGCTGCGACAAGGCAGCGGGCGCGATCGCGCCGATCGGCGTCAGCTCCGTCATGCCCCAGCTTGTCTGCACGATGGCGCCGGTGCGCTTTTCGATACGGTCCATCAGCTGCTCGGGCATGGGGGCGCCGCCCACCATGATCCGCTTCAGCGTGGGAACGTCGCCCCCCTTTTCGTCAAGATGATCGACTAGGCCCAGCCACACGGTTGGCACACCCACGGCAATCGTCGCGCCCTCCGACATGATCAACCGCGCCAGGCTGGCGCCGTCCAGATTGCGCCCCGGCAGAATAAGACTCGCCCCACAGGCCGGCGCCGCAAACGGCAGGCCCCAGCCATTGGCGTGGAACATCGGCACGACCATAAGCACGCGATCGTCAACCGTCGTCCCGATCACATCCGCCTGCAACGCGCGCAGCGTGTGTAGATAGGAGGAACGATGCGTGTAGACGACGCCCTTGGGCTCGCCCGTAGTGCCCGAAGTGAAGCAAAGACCAGCCGGCGCATTCTCGTCGAACGCGCCCCAGACAACCGGCGCGCCGCCTTCCATCTCGTCACGCAGGATCACCGACACCGGCGAGTTCAGCGATTCAACATCCACCGCCTCGTCGATCACGATCATACGCGAAATCGACGGCGCCAGCCGCGACAGCTCCACGCCCATCGCCGCGAGGCTGGCCGACACAACCAGCAGCCGGCATTCCGCCTGCCGCACCATGCTGGCCAGCGTCTCCGGCGACAGCCGCGGATTGAGCGTGTGAACCACAGCTCCCATCCCGGCGATCCCATACCATGCCTCGACATGCCCCTGCGTGTTCCAGGCCAATGTCGCAACGCGATCACCTAGCTTGACGCCCAACTGGCGCAGGCTGGCCGAGAAAGCGTGCGCGCGCACGATCAGCTGCTCATAGCTGCAGCGAAGGATCGTGCCGCTGTCAGTCGCGGTGACGAGCCCAGACTGCGGATGCCACTTCGCCGCGTGCTCCAGCAGGCGGTTCAGCGTCAGCGCATAGTCCTGGACGTAGGGTTGTTGCATAGGTGACTGCATCACGGACATTGACCATAGGCGCCCGGCGCGGGCTTGGAGCCGTCGGCCAGCGGAAGCGTGGGAGACGCCAGGCCGATATTCCAGTTCCACGCCTGATCACCCGCAAGACGGCGGCGTTTCACCACCTCCTCCTGCAGCGTGTAGCGACCAGCCATCGCATCACGCCCGGCCTTGGGCTCGCCGACAAAGGCAACGAAGTTGCGCTCAGCGCCATAGGCAGCCCATTCAGCAGCGCCTGAAGCGCGCGGAGCGCCGTCTCGCGCGAACGAAGTCCAGTAATCGATCATCGCGACCGACAGGGCGTTCTCCTGCTTGCTGTCGGGAGAGCGCGGCCAGTAGAGGGGTACATCGTCCATCGTGCCGAACACGTAGGGCAGCTCGGCGGCGTGGAAGGCGTGCAAGCCCAGCGCGTCCGCGGCGGGATAGCCGTGATCGAACACATAAAGGAATGACGGCGCGCCGACCTCCGTCTGCTTGCGCACCAGCCGCTCCGCCGTCCAGCCATAAAGCGCATCGCGCGTCGCAGCCAGAATCGACTCGCCCGTGTCGCTGGACGGATAGAGCCTGAGATAAAGCGGGGCGAGATCGCCATAGCGGCAGGTGATCGCCGCCTCGTAGGCAGCAGCACTCGAAGGCGTTGGTGCAGCCAGCACGCGCAACGAACGGATCTCCCCGCTGTTGAATCCCGCCAGCACCGGAACCCGCGCCTGTTCGCCCCGGTCAAACGTATCGACCAGTTGCCGCTCGAGCGCCCAGCCATCGACAGCCCCGAACGGTGCAAAGCCAGCCGCCGCTGCGGCTGCTGTCAGCTCACGTGCATCCATCGCGCGCATCGCGGCAATGTCGGCCGCCTTCAGCGCGCCTTGCAGATAAGTCCCAACCTGCTCCGCCGCCGGCAGTCCATGCACCGGCTGCCTCAGCGCCGGCGTGTTGATCATGTAGGCGCTCTGCAGGATCGCCTTGTGGAACAGCCCGTCGGCAAGCGGGGAGGCCATCAGGTACATCGCGCTGAGCCCGCCAGCGGATTCGCCCATGATGGTGACGTTCCCGGGATCGCCGCCAAAACTTGCGATATTGGCCCGCACCCACTTCAACGCCTCGATCTGGTCGAGCAGCCCATAATTCCCCGAAACCCCATTCGGCGTCTCGGCGCTGAGCTGCGGATGCGCCAGATAGCCCAGCACGCCGACGCGATAGTTGATCGAAACAACGACCACCCCCTCGCGCGCCATCGCCGCACCATCATACATCGGCGAAGCATTGTGCCCGCCGCTAAGCGCGCCGCCATGAATCCACACGATCACCGGCGCCTTCCCCGCGCCAGGCGTCCACACATTGAGAGCGAGGCAGTCCTCGCTCATCGACGGCGGATCGTCCGCATAGATGCTGCCGGGAACCGACTTGCCCTGAATGCACGCCGGCCCCGCCCGCGTCGCGTCCCGCACGCCCTCCCAGGCCCCCGCCGCCACAGGCGCCTTCCAGCGTTCCGCGCGCGCATACGGAATCCCGAGATACGCGCTGACGCCCTCGGCCGCCGCCCCCTGCAGCTGCCCCTGCGGCGTCGTCATCAGCGACGTCTCGACATGCGCGCACGCGCCCGCCAGCACAAACGCCGCCACCGTAGCCGCCCGGGCCAGTGCGAGCCTCATGCTGTCGCCCTCGCCAGCTTCTCTTCACGCCCCAGCGCGCGCATCAGCAGCACAAACATGAACACCGCCAACGCATAGAACGGAACCAGCGTGTAGAACGCCAGCTGCAGCGGATTGTCATGTCCCTGCGCACTGAACATGTCGCTCATGGCGCCCAGATAAGTGGGCCCAAAGCCGAGCCCGATCAGGTTCATGATCAGCAGCAGGATGGCGCCCGCCAGCGTACGCTGCGCCGGCTCCACCTTTGCCTGCACCAGCGCCACGGCCGGCGACAGGTAGAAATAGTTGAGCGCGGTGGGCAGGGCGAGGAACACCAGCGCCAGAGGCCAGTCCGGCGCCCAGACAAACGCCGCAAACAGCGGCGCCGCAAAACACAACGCCACCGCCGGCAGGATCGCGTACGCCTTCTGCGACTTCGGCGCCATGCGATCCAGAAGCCAGCCCGAGACAAACACGCCCGCGCCAATGCCCAACCCGATCAGGATCGCATACCACACCGCGACCTCTTCCAGCGTCATGCCCTTCTCACGCATCAGGAACAGCGTGGTGAAGTTGAGCACGGCATAGGTGATGAACTGCGTCGCCGCCGCAGCCAGCGCGACCAGCAAAAGGATCGGCCGCGTCAGGAACATGCCGAACGTCTTCCAGAAACCGGTAGGCGCCTGCGGCGCGCTGACGGCCGCCACGGGAGCCGGGGCCAACTGGGCAGCAGCCTTCGCCGCCTCCATCGCGCCTCGCTTTGGCTCACGAATGAAGAAGAACACCGCGACGCCAGCAACAACCCCGACAATGCCCAGCACGATGAACGCGTCGCGCCAGCTATAGGCCGCGGCCACGCTGGCGCCAAAGGCGACGCCGAGCGCCTGTCCAATCGGCGGGCCAAGGTTGTAGATACCGTAGGCCATCCCACGCCGATGCGCCGGGAAGTAATCCGCGATCATCGAGTAGGATGGCGGCACGCCGCCTGCCTCGCCGATGCCAACCGTCATCCGCGCCATCGCAAGTTCGGGATAGGTACGCGACAGACCACACGCGATGGTCGCGAGGCTCCAGAGCGTGCAGGCCGCGCCGACGATGCGGGCGCGATTGCCACGATCCGCCAGCCACGCCACCGGAAGGCCGATGACGCAGTAGAACGCGGCAAAGTAGAGCCCGCCAAGAAGGCCAAGCTCTCCATCGGTCAGCTTGAGATCGTCCTGGATCGGCTTGGACAGGATCGAGAGCAGCTGGCGATCAAGAAAGTTCAGCACATAGACCAGGCACAGCATGATCAGGGCGAACCATGCGCCCTGACCCACCTGATGTGCCTTCGCCGCGCCAGCGCCCTCGTTCGTTGCGATTGTCATTCACCCTGTCCCGGTCAGTTCTGATAGGAAAGACGAATACCAATCGTGCGCGGCGCCATCGTTCCGAACCGGCTGGCGACAAACGCCTCGGGGTGAATGTAGGTGATGCTGTCATCGTCCAGCGCGTTCTCGACATAGACCTGCGCACCAACGTCACCGAACTTCATGCCGAGGCTGGCGTTGAGACGGCCATAGCTGTCGGTGAAGCCATAGAGCGGGCTGGGTATGGTAGGACGGCCCGGAACATTCGGCAGCATGTTGGGATAATCGCCGACGTGCGCATAGTTGACGATCAGCGACGCTGGCACGTCCTGCATCAGGTTGAAGTCGAGCTTCGCCCACACCGAACCCTGAAACTCCGGCGAAGCCAGACGCGCATCCATCACGGCGCCCGAGATCGCAGCCTCCTGCACCGTCAGCTCCGTGACCTTGGCGTCGTTGAGCGCGCCGTTGAGGCCGAAGCTGAAATTGTCGTTCGGGAAGGCCGCAAGCTCGAACTCGATGCCCTGGCTGATCGCCTCGCCGATGTTGGTGGCGAACTGGATCGAGTCCGACTGGCGGTTCGCCTGCACCTGGATGTTGTCCCAGACGATGTAATAGGCGGCGACATGCGCGGTCAGGCGGTGGTCGAAGAAGTTGCCCTTCGCGCCAACCTCGTAGTTGATCAGGTTGTCGGATTCAGCCGACAGCGGAATGACGAGGTCAGTCGGGTCGACGATGCTCACGCGGCCGCCAGCGGCGTTCACCACCGGCGTGCGGAAGCCGGTCGAGACGGTGGCATAGGTGGTAAGGTCGGTGGTCGGCGCAAACGAGATGCTTGCCTTGTAAGAAGGCTTTGCCTCTTCGATCTTGCGGCCCGGGCCCGCTGTGAGCGGGAAGCGCTGCAGCGGCTGGTTGAACGGGAACAGCAGGTAGTTCGACTGATAGCCGCCCTCCGTATAGCCCTGCGCCGATGTGTTGCCATAGCGCATGCCGCCGGTGACCCAGAGCTGGTCGGAAAAGTTGTAGGTCAGCTCGCCGAACGCTGCGAGTTCATCGCTGTTGAAGTGCGCGTTTGTGACCGCAATGGTGTCGCCATCCGCTCCCGTGATGCGCAGCAGCTGCAGGAATTGCGGCGTCGAACGATACGTATAGTCCACGTCTAGACGGCGATCGAGGAAGAAGCCGCCGACCACCCACTCCCACGGCCCCTCGCCGGACGAGATCAGGCGCGCTTCCTGAACGAAAGTGCGCTGCTCACCCGCCGCATCGAGACCAAAGGCTGCCGCGCCGCCGAAGGTGCCGGCGAGGTCGACGAAGAACTCCTGGTCGTACATCGACAGCGTCGAGGACGAGACGAGCGTCGCCCAGTCGAAATCGTAATCCAGCGTGAAGTTGAAGTTGGCGATCTTGCCTGTGAAGCGATCCGGACGGATGGAGTTGCGCTTGTACTTGCCGAGCGCCGGGTTCTGCAGCGAAGCGTCCTGCGGAGCGCTGTCTTCGTAGGAGGCCAGGAAACGCAGCGACAGGCGGTCGGTCGGCTCCACCAGCAAGGTGATGCGGCCGCCCCAGTCTTCCAGCGTGTTCGAATTGTCGATGCCGGTGCCGACGTTGTCGATCCAGCCTTCCTCGTTGCGCGAGAAGCCGACGATGCGCAGAGCCGCCTGATCCTCGATGATCGGAATGTTGACCATGGCATTGTAGCGCTGGCGCAGACTGTCATCGCCCACCTGGCCGATATCGGCCAGCAGCGAGTACTGGAACTCGTCGAGATCCGGGTTCTTGTTCAGGATGCGCAGGGCGCCGGCAAGCGAACCGGAGCCGAACAGCGTGCCCTGCGGACCGCGCAGGAACTCCACCCGCTCGACATCGAACAGGTTGGGGTCGAGCACCGTGGAGTTGCCAATCGTGGAGATTGGCAGTTCGTCGATATAGATCGTCACCGAGCTTTGAAGGTTCGCGCCGTAGCCGTTGGTGGCGATGCCGCGCGCCGTGAAATTGTTGAAGTTCGCGCTCTGCTTGTTGAGGACCACGCCCGGCGTCGCCTGGGCAAGACCCTCATAGCCGACGATGCCTTCCTCCGTCAGCTGCTCCTGCGAGAACGCCGTGATGCTGAGCGGCACGTCCTGCACGCTTTCCTCGCGGCGCGTGGCGGTGACGACGACGACATCATTGCCGCGACTTTCCGAAGCCTGCTCTTCCGGCGGCTGCGGCGTCTCCTGCGCGTAGGCAGGAGCAAGCGCGGCGAAGGCCAGAACTGATGCTGAACCGAACAGGATAGTCTTCACGGTGCGTCCCTCCAGACGTCAAAAATTCAGCGCACGCGGCGATCGCGTGCTCGGCAATTGGGAAAGTGCGGACAGGCGACCCGGGGGCCGCCTGTCCAGTTGCGGGGTGGTTAGAACGATTTCTTGATGCCGACCTCGATCGTGCGGCCGAGCGGGTTGCCCATGAAGGGGTCGTACCCAAGCTCTTCCTGCGCCTTCGGCGGCATGCGGTCGAAGATGTTCGCAACCGTCGCCGTAAGCGCGAAGTCTTCGGCGAGCTGGAAGCGATAGGTGGCGTCGGTGGTGATCCAGTCTTCGCCATTCTCGCCGTACTGGATGCCAGCACGCTCGTCCCTGACGGCGGAGACATAGTTCACCGCCAGGCGGAAGTTGTGCACGTCCATCCGGTAGTTCGCGGCAAGGTTTGCGCGCAGCTCGGGAGCCGCAAGCGCGAAGGTGGCGAAGTTCAGCGTGCCGAGGCGATCGTCACCGGTGGTGATGACCACGCCGTCGAGCGACGTCGGGCCAGTCTTCAGCTCGGTGACCTGCGTCGCCGTGAAGTCGAGCGAGAGATCGCCCGGCCCGAACGGCATGCCGTAGCTAGCCTGGATGTCGAAGCCATTCGTCGTCTGTCCGGGGCCATTGCCGTACAGCGTCGTCACGGACGAGAAGCCGCTGGCGCCGCTCAGTCCCACTGCGCAGCTTCCGTTGAAGCTGATGCGGTTTACAAGAGGCTGAACGGTCGGGTCGCAGGTGGTGATCGTGCCGCCCGGGCCGTTGAAGACCAGGCTGGCGATCTGGTTCGGGTCAGCGATCTGGCCGATCTGGTCTTCCGTCTCGATATCGAAGTAGTCGACGATCAGGCGGAAGTCGTGATCGGGTGCGAACCCCTGGCTATCCCAGATGGCGCCGAAGTTCATGGCCGTCGCGGTTTCCGGCTTGATGCTGGCGTCCGTGACGAACCTCGCGCCGAGCCATTGGCCGCCGGCGACGGTGTACGTGCGGGCCGCAGCGGTTTGCGCGCCGGGGATCGCGCCGACAGGCGGCGTCTGGTAGTTGGTGCCGTAGGACGCGCGCAGCGACAGCGGGCCCCACACATCCCACTTGCCTGCCACCTTGTAGACGGTGGCGCCAAGGCCGCCAGAGAACTCCTCACGGCGCACGGCGGCCTGCAGGTTCACATTGTCGAGCACCGGAATCTGGAATTCGGCAAAGATGGAGGCCTGCTGCTGGTCGGCTGAGTTCGGCGGGTCCGGCACAAAGGCGATGAACGGGCCGGGCGCGTCCGGCGTGCAGCCGCGGAAGTTCGGGTTGTTGGTCGGCAGCGGGACAGCGCCCAGAGCGGGAGAGCCCACGCCGTTCTGGCTGGTCGTGCCGGTGGGCCATTCGCACTGGATCGAGCCGTTCATGAACTGGCTGTCGACTGTCTCGCGGCTCTCGAATTGACGGCCCTGCGCGCCAAGCGCCCAGCCGATCTCTCCACCCGGAAGCTGAATGCCGGACGAACCGTTGAAGACGAGGTCGAACGTCAGGTTGGACGAAACGGTCTCGATCTCGCGCGGGTCGAACAACCAGCGAGCAAGGTCAAGCGAGTTCTCCGTCCCCGCCACGTATTGCGGGTTGGCAAGGCCGAGCACGGGCTGGTTCGCGAATGAAGTCGCGAACGGGTTCCACCACTGGCACGCGCCGACGCCAGCCAGCGCGGCGTTCTGGGTCCCGAATGTGTTGGGATCGAGGTCCGGCGCGTTGCAGTTCGGTCCGCCGAATCCGTTCAGCGCCTGCTGGAAGCGGTAGCCGATGATGTCGGGGTGCGTGTTGAGGTTGATCGCCTGATTGTAGGTTACGGCAAAGTCGTAGCCGACCCCTTTTGCAATACCCGCCCAGTCACCCACCTTCCCGTCCAGGCTGGCCGACACGCGCCAGAGCTGGTTGTCCACCATGTCAGGCACGCCTTGCCCGCCAAACGCCGCGTTTCCGCCATGCCCCAGCACGCGATACGTGACCGGCGTATAACCCGAAGCCGCTGAGGTCCCCGTCCGCGCACCAAACGCCGCCGCATGCGGGTTGGTGGAAGGCACATAAAACTGGAACGTGGCGCCCCCCGCCATAGCCGGCCCCCGGATGGCGGGCTGCGAAGGCGACGCATACATGTGCGGCGTCTTCACCTGCCCATAAGCCGCCTCGACATGGAAATGCGTGTTGTCGTCAAACGTACCGTTTAGCTGCGCGAACGCACGGTAGATGTCGTTGTCTTCGACCAGATTGTAGTAATTTGAGTAGTTGTAGGCGCAGGTGAAGGCGTTGTCGTACCTGCCGCCCACAGCCGCGCATGAGGCGGGCGTGAAGTCGGACGTGATGCCGGCGACCGGCGCTCCGAACTCGGCGCCGTTTGCGCCAATCGTCGGCGTGGCGGGCCGGGGGCCAAGCGGCAACCAGCCGGCCAGGTTGGTGAGCGTCGACCATGGGGCCGGGTTGTAATTGCCGAGACCCGCCGTCGGATCGAGGGAGTCGAGCGTGAAGTCGCGATCCATGGCGCGCAGGCGGGAACGATGCTCCCATTCGGCGGACCAGAGGAAGCTGAGGTTGTCGTCGCCGAAACCTCCGAGCACGGAGAGACCGTAGTCTCCATCCGAGCTGTCGACATACTTGTACTGCGCATTGACCTCGAGGCCTTCGAAGTCATCGCGCGTGATGAAGTTGACGACGCCGCCCGTGGCGTCCGCGCCGTAGATGACAGCCGCACCGTCCTTCAGGATCTCGACGCGCGAAAGCGCCGCGAACGGAATGTTCGACGTGTTGGAGCTCATGCGCCGGCCGTTGAGCAGGGTCAGCGTCTTGTCCGCGCCGATTCCGCGGATGTTGTAGTTGACCGACCCGATCAGCGCGGGTCCGCCGAAGTAGTAAGCTTCGCCCGTCGTCGGACCGGCGATCGTCAGGCTCTTGGCGAATTCAAGCGCGGTGGGAGCGCCGCGGTCTTCCAGTTCCTCGATGGAGAAAACCTCGACCGGAAGCGCCGCATCCTCGGGCGTGCCCTGGATGAACGAACCGGTGATAACCACACGATCCTCGCTGTCGGCAGGCTGTTCTGCGGCCGGTTGCGCCGTCTGGTCGACGGTGTCGGTACGCTGGGCCCACGCGGGTGCGACGCCCGCCAAACCGATCAGAATCGCAGCGCCAGAAGCGCTGCGGAGCATGTTGTTCACGATCATGTCCTCCCAGTTCGGAGCCTTGCTGGCTCGCTCTCGTCTGAGTGAACTTTGCCAGAGTCAGTTGGTCAGTCAACAGATATTCACGCACGTGAGAGTGAGTGACTTTCCGCAAGGACATCCTTCCGTTTCAGGAAGGCGCGTTGACGCGACGGCCCTAGCCGCGCCGGCGTGACTTAGCGAGATGCCCGAGAATGCCTTCGGCCCGGGCAAGCCGATCAACCGCCGAGGCGATCGCTTCTTCGAGGATGAGGCGGCCATTCTTCGCCACCAGCCCCGTTTCAGCGATGGCCTTCTTCGTAGGTTCAACACGCGGGGTAAAGGCGATGGCCGTTGGCCCGGCATCCAGCTTGGCGATGTTGGCGTCGCGCAACAGCACCCGCGCATTAGCGATGCGGAGCAGCATCGCGGCCTCTTCCGGTTCTTCGCCGAAACGATCAGCGAGTTCGTCCTCAAACGCATCGAGTTCGACGCGCGACGTAAGCCGCGCAAGCCGCAGGTAAAGCGACAGGCGCGTATCCGCTTCCGGAATCCAGTCGGGCGGAATGCGTCCGCTGAGACCAACATTGATGACCGGCGCCCAGCGTTCGATCGTCTCGCCCTGCGCCTCGCGCACTGCGCGTTCAAGCAGATGCTGATAGAGATCGATGCCGATCAGCTTCATGTGGCCGCTCTGCGCATCGCCCACGAGATCACCAGCGCCGCGAATATCCAGATCGCGCGCGCTGATGGCAAAGCCGGCGCCGAGGCGATCAAGCGATTCCAGCGTCCGCAGGCGCTTCTTCGTAGCCTCCGTGAGCGTGGAGCCTGGTTCCGTCGCCAACAGGATGTGACCACGCCTGTTGCCGCGCCCAACGCGGCCACGCAGCTGGTGAAGCTGGGCGAGGCCGAACCGGTCGGCGCGCCAGACGATCATCGTGTTCGCGCGCGGTACGTCGAGCCCAGCCTCGATGATATTCGTCGCCAGAAGCACGTCACCCAGCCCGCCCGCGAAACGAACCATCGAGCTGTCGATATCGGCCGCAGGCATCTCGCCATGCGCCTTCAGTAGCGTCAGTTCGGGCACCAGGCGGTGCAGCGTCGCTTCGATACCGGGGAGATCCTGGATGCGTGGGACAACCACGAAACTCTGGCCGCCCCGATCCTTCTCGCGCAACAGCGCCGTCTTCACCTGGTGTTCGTCGAACGTGCCCGCGAGCGTGCGGATAGGCTGGCGGCGCGCTGGCGGCGTTGCGATCACCGACATCTGCTTTAGGCCCAGCAACGCATTCTGCAGCGTGCGTGGAATAGGCGTGGCGGTCAGGCTGAGCAGATGGCCGCTGGGCCCCGCAAGGTCGCGCAACCGCGCCTTGTCGGCCGCACCGAAACGCTGCTCCTCGTCGATCACAACGAGCGCGAGACTTGCGTACTCCACCTTGTCCGCCGCGACGGCGCCGGTTCCGACAACCACCGAGATGGAGCCATCGGCCAGCCCCGCCTTCACCCGCTTGCGTTCAGCCGTATCGGACAGGCGCGACAGAGAAGCGACCTTGAGACCTGTGCGCTCGAAGCGGGCCTTGAACGTTTCATAATGCTGGCGCACCAGCACAGTCGTCGGCGCGGAGATCACCACCTGCTTGCCGGCCAGCGCGACGAGCGCAGCTGCACGCAGCGCCACCTCCGTTTTCCCATAACCCACATCGCCCACGACAAGCCGATCCATCGGCTTGCCCGAAGCAAGATCGTCGCGCATCGCATTGATCGCGCGCGTCTGGTCCGGCGTCTCCGAGAACGGGAAGCCGGTGACGAAGTCGGCATATGCGCCCGGATCAGGCTCGATCTTTGCCGAGCGGCGCTTTGCGTTCTCTTTCGCAAGACGCGTCATCTCGGCCGCTGTCTCGGTCATCGCCTTGTCGATGATCAGGCGGCGCTTGCGCCAGCTGGCGCCATCGAGACCATCCAGCGTGACGGCGGACCTGTCTGCGCCATAGCGCCAGATGCGATCGGCTTCCTCGACTGGAACAAGGCGGCGCGCGCCACCCGCATACTCAAGCTCGATGGCTTCCACGACAGCGCTCGCGCCGGAAGGACGGCTGAGGCCGGCGATGACGGCAAGCCCATGATCCTCGTGGATCACGACATCCCCGATGCACACATCCCCGATCTCGAGCAGGTGCTCGCCACCATCACCCGAAGCAGCAGCAAGGCCGGCGTTGTTCCCGATGACTTCGCGTGCCGACACGACCAACCGCTTCGGCTCGCGCCAGCTGAGCGCCACGCGCATGTCCAGCAGCTTCACACGATTGAGCCAGCCGCTGTCAGCCTCGTTCCAGCCGGGAATGGGACGCGCGCCCTGGGCCAGCTTGCGCGGCAGGCGTTTCTTCAGGAAGCGCAGATCGTGGTCCGATCCCGCGATCACCACGCGCGCCTTTTCCTTGAAGGCAGCGGCGATCTCAACGTTCATCGCCTTCACCGGGTCGGCATTCGACGAAAAGCGTATGGTGCGCTCGCCGTCGCCAACGGATAGATCAAGCACGCTCCGCTTCTTCGTCGCCGCATCCCATGCAGTTTGCGCAACGATTGTCTGATTGGCTGGCGTGGTCTTCTTCTTCCCGCCATCGGCGTCTGCCGCCAGACTGAGAAAGCGCGCGCGTTCCGCAGCAGCGCCAGGGTCAATCGCGATGATTGCGTCGGGAAAATAATCGAACAGCGTGTTGCTGCGCCCCAGCAGCACGGGCCACGCGGCCGAGCCCAGATCGATAAACGGCAGATCGCGCACGCCGCGCTGGCTGACAGAGTCGAACTCGCGAATGCGCTGTACGGCGCCGTCGGCGAGCTCAAGACGAACAGGCCGCTTCGCGTTGGCCGGGAAGATATCGATCACACGCCCGCGCATCGCGAACTCGGCAGGTTCGTCGACCCGGTCGTCTTCATAATAGCCGATGCTGCGCACCACGTTCCGGAACGCTTCCGGCTCAATGCGCCCGCCCACGACAAAGCGCGTGAGCGCACCATCGAACGTACCAGGCTTTGGCAGCATTTCGCTGGCCGCTTCCGCCGTAGTGACACACACCACCTTCTTCGCTTTCGCCTTGGCCAGCGCCCGCGCGCGACGCAGGGCCGCAAGACGCACGCCGGTGTTCGCGGGCGTCGGCGGTTGAGTGTCGCCCGGCAATGCGTCGCTCGGCCCGAAGAACACAATCTCGGCCTTGGGCGCGGCGCCTTGCAACGCAGCGTGGATATCCCGCGCGCGATAATCGCTGGAGATGATGGCCAGCACGTTCTTCTTGTTCAGCGCCTCAGCAATGCGCGCCACGGCGACGCCCACGGCGCATTCCGCACGCGCAACGTTTCCCCGCGCCTTCGAGCCAGGCCCATCAGCCATTCAACGAATCCCCTTGAGGCGGAAGCAACTAGCGCATGCATACGCCAGCGCAAGCTTCACAGGCATGAGAGCTGTGAAGCCCGCGCTGGCTTGAGGAATTGCGCTTGATTACGGCGCGTTGCGGCCCGGCTCGTACTTCTTGATCTCGGCGCGGCTGACCACCATGTGGTGGACCTCGTCCGGACCATCGGCAAAGCGCAGGTGGCGCACGTCGGCATAAAGTTCTGCCAGCGGCGTCCATTGCGAAATGCCAGTGGCGCCGTGGACCTGGATCGCCTCGTCGATGATGCGGCAGGTGATCTCCGGGATCATGGACTTCACCATCGACACCCACACGCGCGCCTCGCGATTGCCCAGCACATCCATCGCCCTGGCAGCTTTCAGCACCATCAGGCGCATCTGCTCGATGTCGTAGCGCGCACGCGAAACGACTTCCGGATTCTTGCCGAGCTTGATCAGCGGCTGGCCAAACGCCTCGCGCGAAAGGCCGCGCTTGATCATCATCTCCAGCGCCGCTTCGGCCTTACCGATCGTGCGCATGCAGTGATGGATACGGCCCGGCCCGAGGCGGACTTGCGAAATTTCAAAGCCACGGCCTTCGCCAAGCAGGATGTTCTCCTTCGGCACGCGCACATTGGTGAACTTGATATGCATGTGCCCGCGCGGCGCATGGTCCGCGCCGAACACGTGCATCGGCCCGAGCACCTTCACGCCGGGCGTATCCATCGGCACCAGGATCTGCGACTGCTGTAGGTGAGCCGGCGCGTCGGGGCTCGTCTTGACCATGGTGATCATGATCTTGCAGCGCGGATCGCCAGCGTTCGAGATGTAGTACTTCTCGCCGTTGATCACCCACTCATTGCCTTCCAGCACGGCGCTGGTGGAGATGTTCTTGGCGTCGGACGACGCAACATTCGGCTCCGTCATCGCATAGGCGGAACGGATCTCGCCGTTCAGCAGCGGCTCAAGCCACTTCTTCTTCTGCTCCGGCGTGCCCACGCGCTCGAGCACTTCCATGTTGCCCGTGTCAGGCGCCGAGCAGTTCAGCGTTTCGGAAGCGAGGTGGTACTTGCCGAGTTCGGCCGCGATATAGGCGTAGTCGAGGTTCGACAGACCCTCGCCGGTTTCTGCGTTGGGCAGGAAGAAGTTCCACAGCCCCGCCGCCTTCGCCTTCTTCTTCGCGCCATCAAGCAGTTCCAGCTGGCGCGGATGCCACGACCAGCGATCGGTCTTCTGATGGTCGAGTTCGTCGAACTCCTCGAGGATCGGCGCAACGTTTTCGGCGATGTGACGCTTCACGGCGTCAAACAGCGGCCGTCCCTTCTCCGACATGCGAAGGTCGTTGAGTTCCGGATTATCGTGAAGTTCGGACAAGAGGCGCTCCCACTGGCTATCTGTTTTGCCAATAGTAGAGCGCCTCGCGCCTCCAGCACAATGACCCTTGTAGACGGGGACCCTACCAGGACGCCGCCCGTCAGCCCTTCGGCAGGTCCTTGTACGCAACGCCCTTGTCGACACGCACATCCTGGGGCAGGCCCAGCACGCGTTCGGCGATGATGTTGCGCAGGATCTCGTCCGTACCGCCCGCAATGCGCAGGCCCGGCGCCCACATATAGGCATTGTGGAAAGCGCCCTGCATCGGCGCGAGGTCAGCATCCGAGATGATCCCGAAATGATCCTCGCCCTCAATGGCGGCATTCGCCAGATCCTGCATGCGGTTTGCGTTGAGGATCTTGCCGATCGAGTTCTCCGGCCCCGGTGTCTGCCCCTTCGAAAGCGCCGTCATCGTGCGGTACTTGCCGAGCGTGTAGCCTTCCGCACTTACATACCAGCCAGCCAGTTTTTCGCGGAAAGCCTGGTCCTGAAGCAGCGATCCCTTGCCCGACGGCGAAGGCGTATTGCGCGCGAGTTCGAGGATCTCGCCATACTCCGGCCCCGCCGATCCGCCGACCGCAAGGCGCTCGTTCATCAGCGTGACCAGCGCGACATTCCAGCCATTGCCGACTTCGCCAAGGCGCTCTGAATCCGAAATGCGTACATCCGTGAAATAGACCTCGTTGAAGTTCGATCCGCCCGACATCTGGTGAATAGGCCGAACCTCCACACCCGGAGCCTTCATGTTGATGACGAACATGGTGAGGCCCTTGTGCTTCTCCTTCTCCGGATTGGTACGCACAAGCACGATGCCATAGTCGGAATAGTGAGCGCCCGAAGTCCACACCTTCTGGCCGTTGATGATCCAGTCATCGCCGTCCTTGACGGCGCGCGTCTTGAGGCCGGCGACATCGGAGCCTGCGCCGGGTTCGGAGAACAACTGGCACCATATCTCCTCGCCACGCAGCGCGGGGCCGACATAACGCTTCACGCTCTCGGGCTTGTGGAATGCGATCACCGTGGGGATGCACATGCCAAGTCCGATGGAGAATGGCGCAACCGGCGCCTGGAACTGTTGTTCCTCCTGTCCGAAGATGACGGAATAAATCGGCGATAGTTCGCGGCCACCGACTTCCTTGCGCCATGTCAGGCCGACATAGCCGGCTGCGGCCTTCTTCGCCTGATAGGCCTTGGCGGTCTGCAACCATTCCGCGGAATCCGGGCGCGCGCCTGTGCGGGCGCCGGGCTGGCCAAGCGTTTTCTCAAGCCACGCGCGGGCTTCGGCGCGGAAGGCGGCTTCTTCGGGGCTGTCGTTGAAATCCATGATGGTCTCCTAGGCCGCGTTCTTCTGTTCAAGCCGGCGCACCAGCTTTTCCTTCCACACACCGGGACCACCCGCCTGCACGGCGAGCAGCTTGGCGCGGCGATAGAAGAGGTGGCAGTCCACCTCCCACGTGTATCCCATGCCGCCATGCGCCTGGATGTTTTCCTTCGAGGCAAAATAGTACGCATCACACGCCGCCACGCGCGCAGCGGCTGCGGCGATTGGCAACTGACCGGCTTCAGTCGAAAGCGCCCATGCCCCGTAGTAGGCATTCGAGCGCGCCAGTTCGATGCCGACATACATGTCCGCAAGCTTGTGCTTGATCGCCTGGAACGAACCAATCTGGCGCGAGAACGCATAGCGGTTCTTCGCAAAATCGACGGACATTTCGAGGCAAGCCCCCGCCCCGCCAATCTGTTCGAAAGCGATCAGCACAGCAGCACGGTCCAGCACCTGCTCGGCCAGATCCCACCCTTCGCCCGCCTTGCCGATACGCTCCGCGGCCGCCTTGCTGAATGTGAGACGTGCATGGCTGCGCGTCGGGTCCAGCGTTTTCAGCGCTTCGCGCTTCACGCCAGACTGGTTCAGATCGACGAGAACGAGCGACAATCCCTGCCCCTCGCGCGCCAGCACAACCGCATGCGTGGCGATATCGCCATCGGTGACGGGAATCTTCACGCCAGTGAGTTTCGATCCGTCGAACTGCGCTTCGATGGATGACGGAGACGGCGCGCCGGGGCCTTCCGAAATTGCGAAAGCGCCGATCACTGAACCGTCGGCGACGCCGGGCAGCACACGCGCGCGTTGATCGGTCGACGCTCCGAGCAGCAGGGCCTCGGCGAAGAAATACAGTGTCGAGGAGAATGGCACGGGAGCGAGGGCGCGGCCCAGTTCCTCCGCCAAAACGCAAAGCTCAAGTCGGCCAAGGCCGAGTCCGCCATGCTCTTCGGGAATGGCGACGCCCAGCCAGCCCTGCTCCGCAATTCCCTTCCACAACGACGCGTCGAACGCCTTCGCATCGTCGTTCAGCACATCGCGCACAACCTTCCTGCTGGACTTCTCGGCCAGGAATTTTCGCGCCTGGTCGCGGAGCATCTTCTGCTCGTCGGAGAAATCGAAATTCACCTGCGGTCTTCCTCTCTAGATTCTTGTCGTGCGGCCGGCCCAGAAGGGCTCGCGCAGCTTGCGTTTGAAGATTTTCCCGGAGTCCTCGCGCGGAAGCTCGATGCGGAAGTCGACAGACCGTGGAACCTTGAAGCCAGACAGATGCTCCCGCAGATAGGCCTTCACGCCCTCCGCACTCAGTTGCTTCCCCGGCTGCGTCTGCACGCACGCATGCACCGCTTCGCCATACTCGTCATCGGGGATGCCGAAGACGGCGCAATCTGCAACGCCCGGCATGCGATGCAGCACCGCCTCGATCTCGGCGGGATAGATGTTGACCCCTCCCGAGATGATCATGTCCTTCGAGCGATCGCAGAGATAGAGAAAGCCATCCTTGTCAAAATAGCCGAGGTCACCGGTTGCGATCAGGCCGACCTTCGCCGTGGCGCGGCGCTTGGCGTCGTCCTTGTGATAGGTGAAGTCCGCGATGTTCGGGAAAGCAGCCGTCACCTCGCCGATCTCTCCCTGCGGCAAGGAGTTTCCATCCGCATCCGTGATGCGCACATCGGCGTCCGGCATGGGCGCGCCCACCGTGCCAGGATGCGACATCCATTGCTCCGACGTGCAGAACACCACGCCACCGGTTTCGGTCGAGCCGTAGTATTCGTTGATCACCGGCCCCCACCATTCGATCATCGCGCGCTTGACCGGCGGAGAGCACGGCGCCGCCGCGTGCACGACGAACTCCAGCGATGAAAGATCGTACTTCCGCCTCACCTCTTCCGGCAGCTTCAACAACCGGTTGAACATGATCGGCACCATGTGGATATGCGTGATCCTGTGCCGCTCGATCATCTGCAGCAACTCTTCCGGCTCGAACCGCGCCTCAAGATGCAGCGTCGCGCCCAACCGTGCGCACACCATCCCGTACGCATTCGGCGCCGAGTGATACATCGGCCCGGTCATGACGCTGATGATCTGGTCTGGCGGCCGCGTGTTGAACCCAAAGATGGAGAGAAGCCCCCACATCGAAGCTTCAGCCTGCTCCGGCGAGGGCGGCGCGCGGCGCACACCCTTCGGGTTTCCGGTCGTGCCCGACGTATAGATGATCGTGCCCGGGTTGGGGCGCGCGGCGCCAGACCATGGCGCGAAGCCTTCGAGCCAGTCTGACCAGATGCGAGCGCCCTGAGGCGCATGCGCCGATTGCGGCGGCACGCCGTAGGCAGCCGCAATCTCCGGCGGCGTTGGAACGGCAAAGACGTGGACGCCCTCGGGAATGATGGCCTGAATGCCCGCAAGCAGATCGGAATGGATCACGATCGCCTTGGCGCCGGAGTTCTCGAGAATGTAGCGCGCTTCCTCGGGCGTCGCGTGCCAGTTCACCGGTGTCGGATAGGCGCCGAGAATGCCTGCCGCCATGCTGGCTTCGAAGAACGGAAAGTCGTTGCGCAGGAACAGCGCGATGATGTCGCCTGGCTGAAGGCCGATGCTGTCCAGCCCCGTCGCGGCGCGGGCCGCGCGAACGTTCAGATCGTTGGTGTTCAGGCGGCGATTGCCGCTGATGATATCGCCCAAGACATTCTCCCTGACGACCCGGTGGACCGGATTCTGTCTTTCGATAGTTCAGTGCCGGGTCGAAAACTTCACACCCAGCTTGCGAATTGCATGCACGAAGTTGTTCGGCGCGATGTCGATCTCGCCCGTCCATTCGATATCAGGCAAGCGGCCAAGCAGCTGGCGATACGCCTCCTCCAGCTGGATTTGCGCCACGCGCTTGCCGAGGCAGACGTGCGGGCCATAGCCGAACGCCACATGCTTGTTGGCGTTGGCGCGCGCGACATCGAGCATGTCCGGGTTGTCGAACACCGCCGGATCGCGGTTGGCCGCGCCATAGTACATGATGACCTTCTCGCCCGCCGCCACCTTCTGGTCAGCGATCATCGCATCCTGCAGCGCCGTGCGGCGCATGTAGATCACGGGGCTCACCATGCGGATAAACTCGTCGGCGGCGTTCGAAAGAAGGTCCGGCTGGGCGATCAGCTTCGCCTTCTGCTCCGGAAACTCGGTCAGCAGCTTCATCGCGCCCGACAGCGTGTTACGCGTCGTATCATTGCCCGCGAACACGATCAGCAACCAGGACCCGTCGAGATACTCGTCGCTCAACAACTCGCCATCGACCTGCGCGCGGGCGATCGCTGTCATCAGGTCGGCCTGCGGATCCTGCCGCCGCTTGTGCAGCATATGCTGGCCATAGGCGAACATCTCTTCGACATTGTTGTTGAAGTCGGACACAAACTGGATCAGCTCAAGGCTCGGGGCCACCGGAGCCGCCGCCTGCTCGGCCGCAAGGTTCTGCGCCATCTCCAGATAATGCATCCAGTGCAGGAATTTCGAGCGGTCGGCTTCCGGCACGCCCAGGATTTCGCACAGCGTAAAGAGCGGCAGGCGCGAGGAGAACTCCTCCACCATGTCGCACGGCCCCTTGGCCGCCATCCCGTCGATCAGGCGCGTGACTTCAGTCTGCACTTTCAGAGTCAGCCCACGCAGATAGGCCGGCGTAAAGAACGGCATGTGCTCGCGACGCAGCTGCATGTGTTGCGGTGCATCGAGATTGATCATCGTGTCCTGCGAAGCGCGGCCCAGCAGCATGTGCCCCATGCCCGGCTTCGGCGTGTTCATCAGGATGCCGCCGCGCTGCGAGGAGAACGTCGCCGGATCGCCATTCACGCGCATCACATCGGCATGCCGCGTGACCACCCAGAATCCCGGCCAGCCTTCCGGCTCCGGATGCCAGCACACGGGAGACGCATTCCTTAGCCGTGCGAAGGCATCGTAAGGCTGACCTCGCGTAAACAGCTTGCCGTCATTGAGGCTCAACCCCTCAACCCGTGGATAGGCCTCAGCGTAGGTCGGCCCGGGAATTCCCTCGACTGCCGTCTGGCTGATCAGCTGCATTCACAGTCTCCACAATACCAACGCGGGCCAACCTTGCGCGCACGTCAACCCGCACGCAAGGCGCGACGCTGCGGCAGGCGCAGTCGATAAGTCGTGTTTCTTTCAGTTGAAGGAGTGGCCTCGGCCATGCGTCATCGCGTACCGGCACGGACGCCGGTGGCGGCGTGGCGGCCAGCCGCGCCCTCTGATATCGCAGGGTCAGCTTACGATCGAAGACGGGCTCCGAACGACATGAGAATTGCCATAGCAGGCGGCGGAATAGGCGGGCTTGCTGCAGCGCTTGCGCTGTCTGACGGTTGCTGACGCCGGACAGCACCGGAAGACCACGATCGCGATGGTGAATGGCTGGTGCTTTGGCGGCGGCTATGGGCACGCTCTATGCGTGCGACCTCGCCATCTGCGCGGACGAGGCCAAGTTCGGCCTGTCGGAAATCAACTGGGGCATCCTGCCCGGCGGCGGCGCGACGAAGGTCGTGGTCGAGCTGATGAGCATGCGGGATGCGATGTACTATTCGCTGACCGGCGAGATGATGGATGGCCAGACGGCCGCCAAGTATCGGCTGGTTAACGAGTCGGTACCGCGCGCGAAGCTTGAGGAGCGCGTGACGGAGCTGGCCAACACGCTGCTCGCCAAGAACTGGGTGACGCTGAAGGCGGCCAAGGATGCGGTACTGCGCGTCAAGGAAATGACCTACGACAACGCCGAGGACTTCCTGGTGCGTGCGCAGGAGGCCGCGAACTCCTACGACGACGACGGCCGCAAGGAAGGCATCAAGCAGTTCATCGACGACAAGACCTTCAAGCCGGGCCTTGGCACGTACGACAAGTCGCGCACCAAGGCGAAGGTCTGAGGCGCACCACGTGCTGAAAACTCCACGGCGCTGAGGCGCCTGGAGGTTTGCTGTCGTTCTGCCCTCTGATGGAGGGCTGGGGACGCGGATTTCTCCGCAGGTTTAGTCCGTAGTCCGTGTTTCGTAGTCCGAGAGCGCATTTCCCGCGTCCCCGCGGACGGGTTGCCCCGTTCGCATCGCCAACGCGCCGACAGTGATCAGCTGCCCTCCGTGCGGAGACGATGGGTGCATAAAGCGCTCACGCCGACGGGGGTGGGATGAGATTGCGGGTTTCCTACCGCGGGATTTGCGCAGGGCTCTGAAAGTGCTCGCGAAGATTCTTCAGCCGCCACATTTCATTCGGCCGAATCTGGGGGGGCGGCCAACCGCTGCCATCCCGGCCGAAGTGCGAAGCACATAGAGCCGGGCACTATCGTGAGGGTGTCAGGGTCGATGAATGGATCCCGGATAGCCCTACGGGCTTCCGGGATGACAGGCGGTGGAATGTTCGGCAGCGACTACCGGGCGGATGCCCGGCGGGCCGGTCGATCAGATGGGGAAATGCCCCGGCTTGGTCTCGATGGTGATCCACTTGAGTTCGGTGAATTCCTCGATGCCGGCCTTGCCGCCGAAGCGGCCGTAGCCGGATGCCTTGGTGCCGCCGAAGGGCATTTGCGCTTCATCGTGGACCGTGGGGCCGTTGATGTGGGCGATGCCGGTCTGCAGGCGCTTGGCGATGTCGAGGCCCTTGGCGATGTCGCGCGTGAACACGGACGACGAGAGGCCGTATTCGGTGTCGTTCGCGATTTCGACTGCGTGGTCTGCGTTCTTCGCGCGGACGATGCCGACGATGGGGCCGAAGCTCTCCTCGCCATAGATCGCCATCTGGGGCGTGACCTTGTCGATCACGTTGGCGGAGGCGAGGACGCCATCGACCTTGCCATCGACGGCATGGACAGCGCCCTTGGCGACGGCGTCCTTCACGAGGCGTTGCAGGCGTTGGGACGAAGCCTTGTCGACGACAGCGCCGAGGGGAGTCTTGCCTTCGGACGGATCGCCGGCAACCAGCGTTTTCGCCTTTGCGGAGAACCGTTTGACGAACTCGTCGGCGACGGATTCGACCACGATGATCCGCTCGGTCGACATGCATATCTGGCCCTGGTTCATGAAGGCGCCGAAGGCGGCGGCCTTCACGGCTTCGTCGAGATCGGCGTCTTCCAGCACGATGAGCGGGGCCTTGCCGCCGAGTTCGAGCAGGACGGGCTTCATGTGTTTGGCTGCACGTTCAGCGACGATGCGGCCGACGCGGGTGGAGCCGGTGAAGTTGATACGGCGGACGGCGGGATGATCGATCAGGGCGCCGACAACGGCGGCGGCGTCATCCGGGGCGTTGGTGACGAAGCTGACAGCGCCGGGCGGGAGACCTGCTGCGCTGAAGGCTTCGGCGATGAGTTCGTGGGTGCGGGGGCAAAGTTCGGAGCCTTTGAAGACCACGGTGTTGCCGCAGGCGAGCGGGGTTGCGATGGCGCGGACGCCGAGGATGACGGGTGCGTTCCACGGCGCGATGCCCAGCACGACCCCAGCGGGCTGGCGGATCGACATCGCGAGGCAGCCGGGCTTGTCGGAGGGGATCACCTCCCCGCCGATCTGCGTGGTGAGGGCGGCGGCTTCGCGGATCATGCCGGTGGCCAGCATGACGTTGAAGCGGGCCCAGGCCTCAGTGGCGCCGACTTCGGCCGCCATGGCCTTCGCGAAATCATCGGCGCGCTTGGCCAATTCGTCGGCGGCCTTGGACAGGGCGGCGCGGCGGGCGTTGGGGCCGAGCGCGGACCAGGCGGGGAAAGCGGCGGCGGCGGCATCAGCGGCCTTGCCGGCTTCGGCTGGCGTGAAGGCCGGGGCGCTGGTGGCGACCTTGCCGGTGAGCGGATTGATACGGTCGAAGGTTTTGGTGGCCATGCGCGTTCTCCCTACTTTTCACGACGATGCGCCTGACGAAGGCCACTCGCCGGAATATATATGCGCCATAATCGATAGCGATCTTTGACTGACGTGTCGAGATGGCGCACGTTGCAGCTGCACAGTGAAAGAACCGGGAATCGCATGCCTGCCGAAAAGAAGAAGCCAGCCGACCGCCGCGCTGGCGGCGCCCGCGCTGGCCGCAAGGAAAAGTTTGACGGGCTGGCCGCGCAATTGCGGACGGACGAGACGCGCCCGCGGCTTGCCTCGTCGGAACTTGCTGGCAGCCTGGGGTTTGTGCTGCGCCTTGCGAATGGCGTGGCGATGACCAAGCTGGGCCAGAGGCTTGAGCCGCTGCGCATGCGGCAGAGCCTTTATTCGGTGATGCTGATCATTCACGAGAACCCCGGCCTGAAGCAGCAGGAAGTGGGCCTGACGCTATCGATCCAGCAGCCGAACCTTGTCTCGCTGGTGAACGAGCTGGTGAATGAGGGACTGGTGCAGCGCACCATCAACGCTGACGACAGGCGCAGCTATTCGCTGGTGCTGACGCCGGCGGGACGGCAGAGGCTGACGCAGGCGAACCGGGCGCATGCCGAGAACGAGCGCATGCTGGCCGAGGCGGTGGCGCCGTTGACGGTTGAACAGTTTCGCGGGGCTCTGTTGCGTATTCTTTCCAATGGCGAGGGCCGTTCGGGGAAGTAGGTGCGAGGCTTGAGCGCGCGCTCGCGGCGGGTTGATATTTGACATAACTATGTGCCGGCCGCCGCATCTGGCGGCGGGAACCATTGCCGCTCATGTCTGCATCGCTGACGCCCTCATCCGATCCCATCGCCGTACATGCACGCGTGCGGCCTGACGCTTTGGCGGCGACCGATCTCTCTACTGGCGAGCGGCTGAGCTATCGGGCTTTTGACAAGCGCGTGAACACAGTGGCGCGGCGGCTAGCGGGGCTTGTTTCGCCGGCGGGGCAGCGGATCGCAGCGGTGGCGCGCAACTGTATCGAGATGGCGTTGCTATCTGCGGCGTGCGAGCGCGCGGGCGCTGTGTTCACGCCGTTGAACTGGCGGCTGTCTACGGTGGAGCTGGCGGACATCATCACGGACTGTGCGCCGGGGTATGATTCGCATAAGGCATTGATCATAGTCACCGATCACGGACGCACTGACCGGGCGACCCGAATTCCCGCGCCGAATGAAAGCGGCAATTGCCGCTGTTTTTTTGCCGCAAATGGTGGGCAGATCGCGCTGCAGCGGGGCGATAACCGCTCGTCTGGACCTCTATTTCGCCGCGCGCAGAATTGAGGTTTACTGCCAAAGGCAGGCAGGAGCGGCGCGCAGCCGCCCGTTGTGAAATGCCTAGTGAGTAGTCCAGATATGATGACGCCGTTCAAGGTCGTGGGCTACGGCAGCTACATGCCGCGCACTGCGCGCCCATCTGTCGAGCTGGATGCACTTTTCGACGAGCCGCCCGGCTGGACGGAAGACAAGTTCGGAATCCGCACCCGCAGCATCGCCGCACCCGACGAGACAAGTTCGACCATGGGCGCGGCTGCTGCGCGCGAGGCCATTGCGATGGCCGGTTGGGACGACGGTGATTTCGACGTTCTCGTCGGCGCATGCGCAGTCATGGAGCAGCCGATCCCGGGCACATCCGTGCTCATTCAGGATGCGCTCGGCCTGGGCAAGTCCGGCATCTGGGCTTTTGACGTCAATCAGACATGCCTCTCGTTCCTGACGGCGCTCGACATTGTTACGATGGGCTTTCAGGCGGGACGCTTCAAGCGCGCAGTGATTGTGTCGAGCGACATCGCCTCGGCCGGACTCGATCCGGAGGACCGGCAGACCTATTCGATTTTTGGTGATGGAGCGGCCGCGGTTTGCATCGAAGCATCGACAGACCGCGATGGTGCCGGCCTGATCTCGCGCCGGTTTGAGACTTATGGCGAAGGCAAGGGCCTCGCTACGCTGCGGTCTGGCGGCACTCGCATCCGCGCCAGCGAGTCCGAAGCGCTGCTGCAAGGCTCGAAGTTCCAGATGGACGCATTCGGCGTATTCAAGGCGGCGGCGCGCTGTCTCCCCAGGCTAATGGATGATGTGCTGACGGAAGCGGGCGTCAATCGCGAGACCGTGGATCTCGTGGTGTGCCACCAGGCAAGCCATCCGGGCGTTGAACACGTGCGCCGGCTGATGGGCGGCGATCCGGCGCGGGTTGTCGATATCTTCGGCACGCACGGAAACCAGATTGCAGCGTCCCTGCCCACAGCCCTCGTCATGGCATATCGCGAAGGCCGCATTCGGCCCGGCGCAAAAGTCCTGTTGCTCGGTACCGCTGCGGGCATTAGCGCCGCCGCCATGGTGTTGCGCTTTTGAGGGCGCGGCGCGCATTGGTGACCGGCGCGACCGGCGGCCTGGGCCTCAGCCTTTGCGCTACGTTGCGCGACGCAGGCTATTTCGTGCGCGCGACCGGACGAAGCATGACTCACGAAGATCGCCTCATGCAGATCAGCAATGAGTTCGTCCGGGGCGATCTGCTCGATATGGATTTGAACGCGCTGTGCCAGGGCATCGACATCGTGTTTCATGCCGCAGCACTCTCTAGCCCTTGGGGTCCGGAGGCGGACTTTTATGCAGCGAATGTCGTGGCGACCGAGCGCCTGCTTGCAGCTTCGCGCGCAGCAGGCGCCCATGGCTTTGTTTTTGTGTCCTCGCCCTCCATTTATGCATCGCTCCGGGACCAGCCCTTTCTGACTGAAGACAGCCCCCTTCCGGAACGCGCACTCAATGCCTACGCACGCACGAAACGCTTCGCGGAAGAGCTGGTGCTGGCTGCGAACACGCCAACCTTTCGTACCACCTCATTGCGACCACGCGCGCTGGTTGGGCCGGACGACAGGGTGCTGCTGCCGCGCATTCTGGCGCTGGCCTCGCGTGGCTGGTTTCCGGCCTTGCGAGGCGGACAAGCACTCATCGAGCTCACCGATGTTCGCGACGCAACCACCGCACTGCTGAGAGCCGGAGAGAATCTGGCGACGGCGGGAGGCAAGGCCATCAACATATCCGGCGGTCGCCCCGTCAGCGTCGCGGTACTCGTGGGGAAACTTGCCGAGGCGCTGCAACGCCCGATCGCAATGCGTAACATACCCGTGCAGATTGCCCTGCTTCTCGCGCGCGCGTCAGAAATGGTGTGCAACCTTCGGCCGGGGCGGCCTGAGCCACGCTTGACGACATATGGCGTCGCGACGCTGGCGTTTACGCAGACATTCGATCTAACGCGCGCACGAGACCTTCTCGGCTACCAACCGGCATACGATCCTGTCTCAACGGCACAGGAACTGGCGGCGCGCGGCGTGGCGAGGGCGTCATGACACGCTGCGATTTTCACGTCCTGCAGGCGGGCCTGTGCCATCACCCGGCGGGCATGGCGCGTCGAGGGGCCGGGTTCTGTCCGGCTGAGTTTCCCGCGCTGGCTGGGCTGATCATCCACCCAACTGAAGGCGCGATCCTGTTTGATACGGGGTATGATCCCGCGTTCTTCGCGGCCACTCAGCCGATGCCCGAGCGGCTCTATCGCTGGGCGACGCCGGTGCAGCTCAAGGAAGGGCACGCTGTCGCGGACCAGTTGGAGCGGCATCGCCTGAAGCCGGATGATATCCGATACATCGTCATCTCGCACTTTCATGGCGACCATATCGCGGGACTGCACGCCTTTCCCGCAGCGCGCCTGTTCTGCTCGCGCATTGGCGCCGCGCAGCTGACGGCAGGCAGTCGCTTCGGACGTGTCCGGCGCGGCTTGCTGTCAGCGCTGGCTCCCGCAGAGCTGCACCAGCGCGCGACATTCTTCGAAGACATGCCGGCGGCGACGCTCGGGGACGACATGAAGCCTTTCGATACGGGCGCCGATCTGCTGGGTGATGGCAGCCTGCTGGCCGTGCCCCTGCCCGGGCATTGCGTCGGGCACTGGGGCCTGCTTGTGCGCGACGGGGATGGGCGCAGGACATTCCTCGTCGGCGACGCGGCATGGTCATCGTCGGCTGTGCGCGACAACGTCCCGCCCCCTCGCATCACCACGGCGCTTCTGGGCAACACGCGGTCATATCGCGACACCCTCCACGATCTGCACCAGTTGGGTGCGCGCAATACGGAAATCCTTCTTGCGCCGTCGCATTGTCCGGAGATCGCTTCGCTGGCGGATCCGCCAGCGTGAGCGTCAATCGCGTCGCTGTTGTGAAGGCTTACGCACAAACGCGCATGGCGCACGCGTTCCTCAGGACCCGCGCCGACATTGACAGGCATCAGGCTCGGCTTTGGCGCCGGCTAGCGCCTGCTCTTGCGAGGACGCCCGCGCTGTCTGCCTTGGCCGGGTCTCCCCTGAGCGCTTCTCCCATTGTCGAACCCGGCAACATGCGCGCCCGTCCGGGCGACTGGAATTCGCTGGGGTTGAGCGCAGATGAAATCATGGCCGGAGCAGAGGCTGCCGAGCATGGCGACGCCGGCGCCGTTCGCCCCGGGGTGCATGCTGGATTCTCCACGGGGACTTCGGGCGCGCGCGGCACGTTCCTGTCCAGTAAGCCAGAGCGTGCGCGCTATCTGGGGCAATGCCTCGCGAAGCTGCTGCCCGGCTCGCCGCTGCGGCGACGGCGCATCGGGCTGTGCTTGCGGGCCAACAATGCGCTGTACCGCGACGTGGCGAACGCGGGGCCGTTCGAGTTTCGCTTTTTCAGCCTCGACGCACCGGCACAATCACGCGCAAGCGAAATAGAAGGCTTCGCGCCAGACATCTTTGTGGCGCCAAGCCATGTCCTCGCCGAGCTGGCCCTGCTTGCAACAGAGGGGAAATTCCGGGCGCCGCCCTTCGAGCGGCTGCTCTACGGCGCCGAACCCATGGGCGCTTGGGAGCGTGTGTGGATCACCGAGGCTCTCGGCGCGCGGCCTGATCCCATCTATCAGGCCACCGAGGGATTTCTGGGATCGGCGTGCAGTCGCGGCGTGCTGCATCTCAACGAAGATTCGATCGCCTTCGAATTCGACCCGATAGCCGGGAGTGATCGATTTCGTCCGATCGTCACTGATCTGCGTCGCAAGAGCCAACCGATTGTGCGCGTGCGGCTGGACGACATCGTACAGTTTCGTGATACGCCATGCCCGTGTGGATCGGTGCTGCAGGCGATCCAACCTGTCGAGGGGCGCGTCGCCGATATCTGGCGCTGGGACAAGGTGCGCATCTTTCCGCGACAGGTCGAGCACGCCCTCGCCGAGGCGTTGTCACCGCCGGATGAGTGGCGGGCTGTTGCATCCCCGACCGGCGTCAGTCTTGCTTGCGACGGACCACGCGCAGATCAGGCTCGCGCTGCGCTCGTGAAGTTGTTGACGGACGCAGGCGCCGCGCAGCCAGTCACCGTCCAATCTCTTTCACCGGAGAGTTCCCCCAAACGACGCCGTGTGCAGTGGCGCGATGTCTGAGCGTGTGCTGATCACCGGGGCGCGGGCGCCCGCAGCTCTCGACCTCGCGCGCAGCTTTCACGCCGCGGGGTTCGAGGTTCACATGGCGGACTGCGCGCCAAGCCGGATGGCGTCGTTCTCGCGGGCCGTCACGAAGGTGCATCGCTTCCCTTCGCCACGTGCCGCCTTCAAGAACTTCGCCGCAGCGATGACGAAGCTCATCGCGAATGTCGATCCGACTATCGTCGTCCCCACATGCGAGGAGGTGTTCTATCTCGCAGCGCTAGGTGATGAACGCATTTTCGCGCCAGACCTGCCAACCTTGCGCCGGCTGCATTCGAAACATCTCTTTGCTCGCGAGGCTGCGGCGCTGGGACTGGCCGTGCCCGAGACGGCCCTGGTTGAGTCATCCGCTGGATTAGAGCCCTTGCTTGCCGATACCGCGAACCTGGTCTTCAAGCCCGACTATTCGCGCTTCGGTACACGAACGCTGGTTGGCCCGTCGCGAGAAGAACTCAAGGCGGTTCGCTTCACCGGAGCTGGCGCATGGGTCGCGCAACGACTTGTGCGCGGTGACGAGGTCAGCTTCTACGCCGTCAGCAGCGGCTCGCGGCTTGTTGCGTTTTCCTCCTACCGTTCACCCTGGAAGTTCAGCGGAGGCGCCGGGTATGCATTTGAGACTCTCGCCGAGCCCGTGCAGAGCCAGTTGTTGGGTATCGCAGAAACACTTGCGCAGAGACTTGTGCCGCGCGGCCAGTTTGCCTGCGATGTGATCATCGATGCCGATGGAACGCCCTGGCTGCTCGAGTGCAATCCACGCGCGACAAGTGGCGTGCATCTTTTTGGCCGGAGCGCGGGTTTGGCTGAAGCCATGCTGGGTCGGCGCGAAGCGCCCCCCCTGTCGCCAGACGACTGCGCGATGCATATCGGGCCTGCATTGTGGACGTTTGGTCTTCCCACGGCGCTTGTGCGGGGACGGACCCGCGAATGGATCAAGCGGAGGCGCCAGAGCGCCGACGTCATATCCACGCGCCACGATGCCGCGCCTGTCGTCGGCGCCCTGATCGACGCCGCACGTCTGAATTTCATCGGCCTCAGCCGCGGCGTCAGCATCACGGCAGCCTCCACCGCGGATATCGAGTGGAATGGTGAGGCGCTGTAATGACAAGCGTGCGCGTCACCGGCGTTGACGATGAGGCGATAGCCTGGGGCGATGGGCAAGCAGCCATTGGCGCTTATCTTCGTTCGGTCGCAAGCATCGGGCCATCAGCACTCGGAAACGCAGAGTTCACTTTGGGTGTGCTGCAACTTGAAGATCGCGCTTTTGCCCTGGTGACTCCCTCGCGCGGAAGCTGCTGGCTGACGTCGCTCGCGACGACTTACGGACGGGCGGCCCGGCATGAAACTTCGCGCGAAGTTCTTGGCGCGCAAGCCGTGCTCTTTCGTGGGCTCTCACACGCGGCAGAGGTTCTTCTGCACCTCGACAAGGCCGACGACGTCGTGTTTGCAAATCACCTCCTGTTCTCGACGAGCCTTTATGGCGACTGGAGCGGCAGCGATCTTGAAGTGGCGCTGGATGCCCTTCGCGCCGCCTTCCCGGACCGCGCCATCGTCTGGCGGTCGCTCAATCTGCAGGACAACGCAACGCTCGTTGAGCGAATGACACGACTGGGCGGGCAGCGGCTGCTCAGCCGGATCGTTTGGCGTTTGCCGGATCCTCGCCAGGACTGGGCGCGGCGACGCGACGCGCGCGACGACCGCAAACTGCTGCACGCTCACGGTCTCCGGCTAGAGAACGCAAGAGGCTGCTCGAACGAAGAGCTTGAGCGAGTGCTTACGCTCTACAACGACCTTTATCGAAACAAGTATTCGACGACCAACCCCGCATACAGCGCAGGCATGCTCCGCGCCGCTATCGAGGGCGGCGTGCTGACGATGCAGCTGATCCGCAACGAATGCGGAATCCTTGAAGGCTTCACGACAGAGCATGTCTACCAGGGCACGCTCATCAATCCCCTCCTCGGCTATGACCGCAGCCGACCGCAGTCGTGGGGTCTCTACAGGATCGCGATGGCCGCCTCGGCAGAGCGGGCGATGGCGGAAGGGCTGAGCGTGAACTATTCCGCCGGCGCCGCTGCATTCAAACGCAACCGTGGCGCGCAACCGACACTGGAATTCAGCATGGTTTTCGATAATCATTTGCCCCGCTGGCGGCGTCTGGCCTATCAGGGTCTGTCCTCTGCGCTGGAGTCGATGCGTCCAATGCTGGAAAGGATTGCCCTGCGATGACGCCCTTTCCGGCTGGCCTTTCCACGACATGGGTTCCAGTCGCGCTGTCGCGCGAACTGAAATCGAAGCCGCTTGCACGGCGCGTGGCCGACGTACCGCTGGTGCTGTTCCGCGGCGCCGAGGGCGTCAGTGTCCTGAAGGACCGTTGCCCGCATCGGAACTATCCCCTTTCCGGCGGCAAAGTGTATAACGGCACGCTGCGCTGCCCCTATCATGGTTGGCGCTTCGACGGCGCTGGCCGTTGCGTGGACGTGCCGGGCGCGGACAAGGGATGTGATATCTCGCGGCTGGGCGCTGAACGTATTGCAGCTGTTGAGCGCTTTGGCGCCATCTTCGTACGGCTTGAGGGAGGCGACCAGGCGCCTCCGTTCGAGCCGCCGCCACTGCTCGGCGATCCCGCGTATGACCACTTCTGGTACACGCGCGGTGTCTGGCGCGGCCGAGCAATTGATGCGCTGGAGAATATTCTCGACCCCTTCCACACCAATTTCATTCACGATGGCCTTATCCGTGACAGCCGTCACAGGCAGCTGGTGAAGCAGACGCTGGCGTATCGCGATGATGGATTGGAAGTGACTTACGAACAGCAGTCGCCGGATCGTGGCTGGATGCCGCGGCTGCTTGAAGGCGAGCGCAAGCGTAGCGTCGGCCGGTATCTGGCGCCGATCACGTTTCAGGGGCGCTGGGAAAGCACCAAGGGGCTGACGCTCTGCGCGACGGCGTATTTCGTGCCGGAGAGCCATGACACATATCGCCCATTCGGATGCTGGACGACGCGCAAGGGGCTCGCCCCCAACTGGCTGAAGCGCGCGGCCATCATGGCTTTCGTGCGCACTGTCGCCGAGCAGGATCGCGTATCTCTCGAGAAGCAGCACGCGACGATCAACGACTTCGGCGCACCGAAATTCAAATCAGGCCCCACCGATCTGGTTCACGCCCCACTTGCTGAATTCTATCACCACGGGGTCGCTGACGCTCGCCCGTCTGAGAGCCGATCAGTATGGCTTTGAGCAGGACTCGGTCAGATGGCGCGATGGCGGACGCCGTCTGCAGGTCAAGCCCGATCCGAAACAAACCGGTAGCCGACGCCCGGCTCCGTCAAGACGCGGCTTGGCTGGTCGGGGCGGACTTCAATCTTCTGGCGGAGGTGGCGGATGTGAACGCGGAGCGCCTGGACATCGGCCTCGCCGCCTTCCCACGCCTTCGTCAGGAGATGGCGGTGCGTGAGCACCTTGCCCTCATGCAGCACCAGTTCGTGTAGCAGGCCATACTCGCGCGGCGTTAGCCGGGGATCGACCCCGCCTACCCTCACCTGACGCCGCGCAAGATCGACGCTGAGATGGCCATCGTCGTAGACGGGTGGGCTGCCCTGCATCTGGACGCGATGGCGCAGCGCCGCGCGAACGCGGGCCATGAACTCAGCAACCCCAAAAGGCTTTGATACGAAGTCATCGGCCCCGGCATCGAGCGCCGCAACCTTTCGGGGCTCGTCATCAAGAGCGGAGAGGACGATAACGGCGGGGCCGCCCGCCGCGCGCATTGGACCAATGAGGTCAGCGCCGTTGCCATCCGGCAGGCCAAGATCGAGTACCGCCAGGTCGAACCTCGATGCCGCTGCAAGCCGCAACGCGCCAGCGATGTCGCCGGCCTCGTCGACGTCAAATGCCTCTGCAATCAATGCGGAGCGCAGAAAGCGCCTGATCGCGGCCTCGTCATCGACAATCAACGCCCGGAGACGCTGGCCGGATGATCGCTTTTCCGCAGGATCGCTCATGCGAGACTTTCCGCCGAAAAAGCGATCTCGAAAACGGCGCCCGTCCTGTCGCTTCTGTTACGGGCCGACACGTGCGCCCCCATCAGCGAGACAAAGCCCTTCACGATCGCGAGCCCAAGCCCCGTACCGCGAACGTCAGCCGACGCAGCCCGCGCAAAGCGCTCGAAGATGCGCGCCTCGTCACCCGGCGCGATGCCGCGCCCTTCGTCAACGACCGTGAATGCCACGCCGCCACGCGAACGTGCGGCGCCGATGACAATCTCTCCATTGGCCGTATGAGCCAAAGCGTTCTCCACGAGGTTGAACAGCGCCTGGTCCAGCAACGCCGCGTCCGCTCGCACCATGGGCAGATCCCGCTCCACGTCCAGACGTATCGTTCTTCCTTCGTCGAGCTTTCGTGCACGGGATACAACGGCTGCCAGGACATCGGGAGGGTCGAGCGGCTCAAGATGTGCTTGGATGCTGCCCGCATCCAGACGTGTCATGTCGAGCAGCTTCTCCACGTAGCGCTGCATGCGCGTTGCTTCATCCTCAATCGACGCAAGCAGGCCGTCGCGCGTAGAGGGATCGTGACGATCTCCATAGGCGCGCAGGCTTGATGCGGCGCCCAGAACGCCAGCGATCGGCGTCCGCAGGTCGTGACTGAGCGACGCCAGCATTGTGCCGCGCAGACGTTCGGCCTCCGTCTCGATGCGGCTCTGTTCAAGAGCCTGCGCCACGTGCGCGCGTTCAAGTGCGGTGGCGGTCTGATCGCCCATCGCCGCAAGCCGGCGGCGCTCGCCCCGCGTGAGGGGGCTAGTCCGGGCAACACCCACAACACCTGCGACCAGACGAGACGTACGCAGCGGCAAGAACAGCCAGCGGGCGCCCGGAAGCGTGTCGGCGCCGCGCCCGGTCGGCTCGCCCTTCTCTGCGGTCCATCGGGCAGCGGCCATATCTGCGTCAGTCAGGTCGAGACGTTCGGCGGATGCCCCCGCTAGGCGCAGCTCACTGAAGCCGACCCGGGCCAGGACAACGCATTCAACATCGAACGCTCGCGCCACATAGCGGGCGAGCGATTCTGCGGCTTCGTCTTCTGACTTGGCGGAGGTCAGCTGCCGCGACAGGCCAAACAGCTCGCGCGATGTCTTGGCTTCCGTGCGCGCGGCCAGCGTCTGTTGCCGCGCGCGTCCGGCAAGGATGGAGACGATCAGGGCCGCACCGGAGAATGCCAGTATGGCGAGAACGTTGTCCGGGTCGGCGACCGTGAATGTGTAGCGGGGCTGAGTGTAGAACCAGTTGAACGCCAGGGCGGACGCCATGCCCGTGATCAGGCCGGCCCAGAGCCCGCGCGTGAGGGCGCTGACTAGCACGCTGGCAAGATAGACAAGCGTAAGGTTCGATACACCGAGCCATACATCCAGCGGCCACGCGACCAGCGTTGCAATCACAGTCATCGCCAGTGCTTCGGCAACACCCCGCGATGTGAGCGCGGGCCAGGCGGCCGAGAGCGGGAACAGGGTCTTGGCGCTTCGCTCTGACGATTCCGGGATAACTTCGACGGGAACGCTGCCCGACCGGTCGATGAGTTGTCGTACGACGGAGCCGAAAACTGCCTCGAAGACGATCGAGCGCTTTGCCTTGCCGACGATGATCTGGGTGACGTTCTGGTCGCGCGCGTAGGCCAGCAGCGTTTCGGCGACGGCATCGCCCGGCAGGGTCGCTGTTTCGGCGCCAAGGCGTTCGGCGAGCCGCAGTGTTTCGGAGAGGCGCATGCGCTCTATCTCGGTCAGGCGCGCGCTGCGGGAGGTTTCGACGTGTACGGCCAGCCAGGGCGCCTTGCTGCGATCAGCCTGCCGCTTGGCGTGGCGTACGACCTCCGCCGACGCCTCGCGCTCATCAATGCAGACCAGCAGGCGCTCCCCTGCCGCCCAAGGCGCATCCTCGCCCTGCGCCTTGCGATGGCCACGCACCTGCTCGTCGATCGTATCGGCGGCACGGCGCATGGCGAGTTCACGCAAGGCGGACAGATTTCCCGGCGCGAAGTAGTGGCGAAGCGCGCGCTGCGCCTGATCGGGCGCATAGACCTTGCCCTGCCTAAGGCGCTCTATGAGTTCGTCAGGCGTCAAGTCGATCAGCTCGATCTCATCGGCGCGCTCCAGGACCGCGTCCGGAATCGTCTCGCGCACACGCACCCGCGTGATACGGGCGACCACGTCGTTGAGGCTTTCGATGTGCTGCACGTTCAACGTCGACCAGACATCGATGCCGGCGGCCAGTAGTTCATCCACGTCCATCCATCGCTTGGGATGACGCGACCCTTCCGCATTGGTGTGTGCAAGTTCATCGACAAGCGCGATTTCCGGCTTGCGTGCAAGCAACGCGTCCAGATCCATCTCGCCGACTGCGCGGCCGGGCTCCCCCAACGGGCGCTTCGGCAGGACCTCGAGACCTTCCAGCAACGCAGCCGTTTCGGAGCGGCCATGCGTCTCGATCACGCCGGCGACAATCTCGACGCCTTCCAGCCGCTTCTTGCGGGCGTCCGACAGCATTTCGAATGTCTTGCCGACGCCCGGGGCCGCGCCGAGATAAATCTTCAGCTTGCCGCGCGACTCCGCCTTCGCCTGCTGCAGCAGCGCGTCTGGCGATGGGCGGCGTTCGGCTGACTCAGGCATGCCGCCCCTCAGACCGGCGCACGGCCAAGCGCGTCCAGCGCAAGATTGAGTTCGAGCACATTGACCCGTTCCTCTCCGACCACGCCAAGGGAGGGCGTCTCCACATGCGCGTCAATCAGGCTGGAGACCACATCATCCGGAAGTCCACGAGCTTTCGCCACGCGAGCGAGCTGGAATCGGGCCGCAGCTGGAGAGATATGGGGATCAAGGCCGGATCCGGAAGCCGTGAGCAGGTCAGGCGGAATGTCGCTGGCGGGAACGCCGTAGCGCGCAGCTTCCCCCTTGATACGATCCGCCAGCGCCTGCGACGACGGCCCGAGGTTGGAGCCAGACGAGGAGCGGGCGTCATAGCCCTTTCCTGCGGCCGATGGGCGGCCCCAGAAATACTCCGGCTGGGTGAATTGCTGGCCGATCAGGCTGGAGCCGACGACCACGCCATCCCGCTTGATAGGCGAGCCATTGGCCTGGTTGCTGAACGCCGCCTGCCCGACGCCGGTCAACGCCAGCGGATAGACAAGGCCAGTCAACAGCGTGAACAGTGCGAGGAGAACGAGCGCGGGACGAACATGTTTCAGCATCTGATTTCTCCTAAGCCAGGCCGACGCCGGATACGACGAGGTCAATGAGCTTGATCCCGATGAAGGGCGCAATGAGCCCGCCGAGACCGTAGACCGCGAGGTTTCGCGCCAGCAGCTTACCCGCCGGCGCCGCGCGCCATTTCACGCCGCGCAGCGCCAGCGGTATCAGCGCGGGAATGACGAGCGCGTTGAAGATGATCGCCGACAGGATCGCGCTGTTGGGCGAGGCCAGCTGCATCACATTGATCGCCTGCAGGCTGGGATAGATGGCGAGAAACAGCGCCGGAATGATCGCGAAATACTTGGCGACATCGTTGGCGATCGAAAATGTCGTCAGTGAGCCGCGCGTCATCAGCAACTGCTTGCCGATGGAGACGACCTCGATCAGCTTGGTCGGATCGCTGTCGAGATCGACCATGTTGCCAGCCTCCCGCGCAGCCGGCGTGCCGGTTTGCATCGCGACGCCGACATCGGCCTGCGCCAGCGCGGGCGCGTCATTGGTGCCGTCACCGCACATGGCGACCATGCGGCCGGCGGCCTGTTCCTTGCGAATGAGTGCGAGCTTGTCCTCGGGCTTCGCTTCGGCAAGGAAGTCATCAACACCCGCTTCCGCCGCAATCGCGGCGGCCGTCAGCGGGTTGTCGCCGGTGATCATCACGGTGCGGATGCCCATCCGGCGAAGTTCGGCAAAGCGTTCCTTCACCCCGCCCTTCACCACGTCCTTCAGATGCACGATGCCAAGCACCCGGCCATCGCGCGCAACGGCCAGCGGCGTCCCGCCCTCGCGACCAACCTTGTCAGCGGCCTTGCGAACCTCGGGCGATACCTCGACGGCATCCGGCCTCGAACGAACGTGGGCGATCACAGCGTCGACCGCGCCCTTCCGGATCGTCGCCCCGTCGGCATCGACGCCGCTCATGCGGGTCTGCGCCGAGAACGGCAGGAAGCGGGCGTTGGTCATGTCGCGGCCGCGCATGGAGAACCGGTCCTTGGCCAGCACAACGATCGAACGACCCTCGGGTGTCTCATCCGACAGGGAAGCCAGTTGCGCGGCATCCGCCAGTTCGCGTTCGTCAACGCCCGGTGCAGGAATGAAGGCGACGGCCTGCCGGTCACCCAGCGTGATCGTACCGGTCTTGTCGAGCAGAAGGACATCGACATCCCCGGCCGCCTCGACGGCACGGCCGGACGTGGCGAGCACGTTGAACCTCACCAGGCGGTCCATACCGGCGATGCCGATTGCGGAGAGGAGGCCGCCGATGGTTGTCGGGATCAGCGCGATGAACAGCGACGCCAGCGCCACGGTGCTGACGACACCACCTGAATACGCTGCGAAGGCCGGGATGGTGGCGACCGCCATCACGAAGATCAGCGAGAGGCCGGCCAGCAGAACGCCGAGCGCGATCTCGTTCGGCGTCTTCCGGCGCGATGCACCCTCCACGAGCGCAATCATGCGATCCAGGAATGTATCCCCTTGCGTCGCCGTGACCTTGACCGCGATCCGGTCGGACAGGACACGGGTGCCGGCTGTCACCGCCGAACGATCCCCACCGGCCTCGCGAATGACAGGAGCGCTTTCGCCCGTAATGGCGCTCTCGTCGACAGTTGCGACACCTTCGACGACCTCGCCGTCTGCCGGGATGAGTTCTCCGGCGACCACCTCGACCAGCTCGCCGACGGCGAGGTCGCTGGCTGCCACTGGCGGTTGCGGCGCGTCATCCACAAGCCGGCGCGCCGTGAGTTCGGAGCGCGCCCGGCGAAGGCTGGCCGCCTGCGCCTTGCCCCGTCCTTCTGCAACGCCCTCCGCGAATGTCGCAAACCAGACGGTGAGGGCGAGCCAGAAGGCGATCTGCCCCGCAAACGCCGCGCCCTCACCGCCCGTCACAAGGTCACGCACGAACAGGACCAGCACATAGAGCGCGGCCAGCTCCGTCGCGAACATCACGGGGTTACGCCAGAGTTGCAGCGGGTTCATCTTGGCGAAGGCGTCGACGGCTGCCTGGCGCATGATGGCGGGGTCGAACAGCGAGATGGGTTTGTTGCTCATGGGAGCGGACCTCAGTTGAGCGTGTTGGCAGTCGCTTCAGCGACGGGGCCAACGGCAAGTGCGGGCAGGAAGGTGAGCGCGCCGACGACGACAATCACAAAGGCGAGCAAGCCAATGAACAGCGGGCCGTTGGTCGGAAAGGTCCCGGCCGAGGCGGGCGCTGTCGGCTTGGCCGCAAGGCTGCCGGCGATGGCGAGCGCAGGGATGATGACCAGGAAGCGGCCGACCAGCATCGCGATCGCGTGGGCGTAGGTGTAGAAGTCGGTGTTCGCGGTGAGGCCAGCAAACGCCGAGCCATTGTTGCCCGCCGTCGAGGCGAACGAGTACAGGATCTCGGAGAAACCGTGCGGTCCTGCGTTGAGGACGCCTGCCCTTCCAGCATCCGTCGATGCCGCAATGGCCGTTCCGATCAGGATCGCAAGGGGCGATGCAAGAATGGCCAGCACAGCGAGCTTCACCTCCCGCGCCTCGATCTTCTTGCCGAGATAGGCGGGCGTGCGCCCGACCATCAGGCCAGCAATGAAGATGGCGAGAATGGCGAACAGAAGGATGCCGTAGAAGCCCGCTCCGACGCCGCCCACGATGACTTCGCCCGCAAGGATGTTCACCAGCGGGATCATGCCGCCAATCGCCGTGAAGCTGTCGTGCATGGCGTTGACGGCGCCGCAAGATGCCGCCGTGGTGACAGCAGCAAAGAGCGCCGACGCGGAGAGCCCGAACCGGACTTCCTTGCCTTCCATGTTGCCCAGGGACGGATCAACACCTGCAGACATCAGCGCCGGCGTAACTTGCGTCTCGGACCAGTAGGCGACGCCGGTCCCAATCAGGAACAGAGCGCCCATCGCAGCCAGAATGGCCCACCCCTGACGTTCATCGCCGACCATCCGGCCGAACATCACGACGAGGCCTGCTCCAATCGAGAAGATCGACAGCATCTGGACAAGATTGGTCCAAGGATTCGGGTTCTCGAAGGGATGGGCGGAGTTTGCATTGAAGAACCCGCCTCCATTCGTCCCCAGCATCTTGATTGCTTCCTGGGATGCGACCGGACCAATTGCGATATCCTGGGGCACGCCTTCGAGCGTCGTCGCCGACAGTGAGCCCGCCAGCGTCTGCGGCACGCCGGACGCCATGAGGTAGATCGCAAACAGAATCGAGATCGGCAGCAGGACGTAGAGGGTCGCCCTCGTCATATCGACCCAGAAGTTGCCGAGCTGACCTGTGCCGCGCCGCGCGAATCCACGCGCGAAGACGACAGCAACAGCGATGCCCGCAGCAGCCGACAGGAAGTTCTGAACGGTCAGACCCGCCATCTGCGTCAGATGGCTCATCGTGCTCTCGCCGCTATACGCCTGCCAGTTCGTGTTGGTCACAAAGCTGACGGCTGTGTTCATTGCGACGTTCGGAGCAACTGGCCCGAAGCCCTGCGGATTCAGCGGCAGGACATGCTGCAGTTGCATGAACGCAAACAGCGCCAGCGTTGCAAACAGGCTGAACATCACGAGAGAGGCAGCGTATCCCTTCCAGTCCTGCTCGTTGTCCTGCTTCACACCGCCAAGGCGATAGAACCCGCGCTCCAGTGGCGCGAGCACGGGCGACAGCCAGGTGCGCCGCCCGTCAAACACGGCCGCAAGATAGAGGCCCATCGGACGCGCGATCAGCGCAACAAGTCCGACAAACACGAAAATCAGAATCCAGCCTTCGATCTTCATTGTGCGTTCCTCAGAACTTTTCCGGGCGCAGAAGCACGATCAGGAAGAAGACAAGCAGGCCGGCGGCCAACGCCGCGCCGAGTGTGAGGTCCAGTGACATGGCGCCCGCCCCTACAACCGGCTCACGCCGGCGACGACGGCGCCCAGCGCTGCAAACGCGACGAGAATGAAAGTGACTGCGACAACTGCCGCCATGGCGAGGCTCCGCTCTGATCCGGGAGCAGAACTGACCGAAGCGGCATTAAGGGGCGAGTGAGCGCGCGGGTCTGCGACATTAAGAGCGCATTAAGTTCGGTGACCGCCTCGCGCGCTGATCGACAACCAGCGATTCAGTCGCTGGACCGAACCAGGCGGCCGTTGGCTATCATCCGCTCTGCAGCCACGTTTCGATACCAGCCGAGAATTTCGGGATTGGCCATGGCGTCGCGATTGATGATCTTCTCGATCGGCCGCCCCTGGAACAGGCGCTTGATTGGCAACTCCTGCTTCTTGCCAGACAGGGTACGTGGGATTCCCGGCGCGAGAAGAATCTCGTCTGGGATGAAGCGTGGCGAGAGGCTGGACCGGATGGATGCAGCCAGCTTGCCGCGCAAGGTCTCGTCCAGCGCGACGTTGTCTTGCAGAGCGAGGAACATGATCAGGCGGCTGTCGCCGTGGCCCTGCTCAAGCTCGATGACCATCGAGTCCGCGACTTCGGGAAGACGTTCAACAGCGGCGTAGATCTCGCTGGTGCCCATGCGAACGCCATTGCGGTTGATTGTTGCGTCGCTGCGGCCAGTGATCGTGCAGCTACCGTCGGGATAGATCGTCAGCCAGTCGCCGTGGCGCCAGATGCCCGGGTAAGTGTCGAAGTAGGATGACAGATAGTGCTGGTTGTTCGTGTCGCCCCAGAAGTAGATCGGCATGGACGGCATGGGCCGCACGCAAACCAGCTCACCAACTTCGCCGATCACTGGGCGGCCTTCGTCGTTCCAGGCTTCTGTCGCAACGCCGAGCTGCCGGCACTGCATGCGCCCGGTCTGCAGCGGCAGTTCGGGATTGCCGCCTACGAAGGAAGCCGCGATGTCGGTTCCGCCCGATATGTTCGACCACCAGATGTTCGGCGTACCGATAGAGGCGAACTGCGCCGTGCCCCAGTCCTGGACATCAGGCGCCAGCGGAGATCCAGTCGAGCCGATCGCGCGAACGGCCGAGAGGTCGCCGCAGTCGGAAATCTTCAAGCCTGCCTTCATGCAACTAGCGTGGAAAGCGGCGCCGGCGCCGAGATAGGTAATGCGATGCCGCGCCGCAAAGCGCCACAGCACACTCCAGTCTGGCTTGTCCTTTGGGCCCGAGGGGCTGCCATCATAGATACAGACCGTAGTTCCGCTGAGCAGCCCCCAAAGCTGTGAGTTCCACATCACCCAGCCGGTGGACGAATACCAGTGGAAGCGCTCGCCGAGCGTGTTCGGATCATAGCTTGCGCCGAGATCCATGTTCTTGGCGGCGGCCAGCGCGGTCATGATCACGCCGCCATGGCTATGCACCATCGGCTTGGGCAGGCCGGTTGTGCCGCTTGAATAGAGCACCCAGAGTGGATGATCGAAGGGGACCCATTCCGGCTCGAATGCTTCGACGTCGACGCCGGTTCGCCCGATGGCTTCGGAGACAGTGAGTTCTGCTGCGAGCTTCTTTGCTGCGAACGGCGTTTCGAGCAGGATGAGATGTTCGACGCTTGGGAGCGCTTCACGCAACTGAGCGACCGTAGCGCTGCGGTCCATCGGCTTGCCCGCGTAGTGAACACCATCGGCGGCGATCAGCACTTTTGGCGTCACCTGCTTGAAGCGATCGACGACGGCGGGCGTGCCCATGTCGGGCGCGCAGACGGTCCAGACGGCGCCGATACTGACGCTGCCGAGCATCGCCACGACGGTCTCCGGCACATTCGGCAGGTAGGCGGCGACCCGGTCACCGCGCTTCACGCCGATCGATTTGAGCGTGAGCGCCATGGATGCGACCTGGCGCTTGAGCTCGGACCAGGGCATCTCGCGGACTACGCCCAGCTCATTCTCTGAAATGATGGCGGGCTGGCCCGCAGTCTCCGCGGCCGCTGCATGACGGAGGATCTGGTGGACATAGTTCACCGATGCGCCCTCGAACCAGATCGCGCCGGGCATTTGCTCTTTCACCAGAACTTTCGACCACGGCGTGGGCGAGGACAGCTCATGATAATCCCAGATCGAACGCCAGAACGCTTCGAGATCGGTAACCGACCACCGCCACATGGCATCGTAGTCTGCGAAGCGCAGCCCACGCTCGCGGCCGAGCCAGTCGCGGTAGAGCTTCATCTGGGGAATGGGTTTTGCCGGCATGCGTCTTCAGCCTTGGTTCGGCGCGGGATGTGTCGCCAGCGCGGCCTTTTCCTCGCGACCCAGCGCGCGCGCAAGAAAAAGGTGCATCACGATGGCGAGCAGGTAGAAGGGCGTCAGCGTGTAGAAGGCAAGTTGCAGCGGATTCTGATGGCCCTGCGAGCTGAACATGTCGCTCATTGCGCCCAGGTAAGTAGGGCCAAAGCCTAGTCCCACCATGTTCATGATGAGCAACAGGATAGCGCCGGCGAGCGTGCGCTGTTCGGGCTCCACCTTGGCCTGCACGAGGGCGACGGCGGGCGAGAGGAAGAAATAGTTCAACGCGGTCGGCAGGGCGAGGAACAGCAGCGCCGTTGGCCAGTCAGGGGCCCAGACGAAGGCCACGAACAGCGGAGCTGCAACGGTCAGCGCGACGGCTGGCAACAGAGCATAAGCGCGCTGGGATTTCGGGGCCAGCCGGTCCACCAGCCAACCTGACAGGAAGACACCGGCGCCGATGCCGAGGCCGATCAGAATGGCGTACCAGACGGCGACCTCTTCGAGCGTCATGCCCTTCTCGCGCATCAGGAACAGCGTGGTGAAGTTGAGTACCGCGTAGGTGATGAACTGGGTCGCCGCAGCCGCCAGCGCCACGAGCAGCAGGATCGGCCGCGACAGGAACATGCCGAAAGTCTTCCAGAATCCTACGCGTTTGGTGGCGGGCGGAATCGGGAGCGCGGGATCAATCGGCGGGGGCGCCGCCACCGGCGCCTTGTCGAGCGCGCCGCGTTTCGGCTCCCGCACGAAGAGGAAGACCGCAATACCGGCAGCGACACCGACAACGCCAAGAACGATGAAGGCGTCGCGCCAGCTATAGGTGGCGGCGACACTTGCGCCGAAGGCGACGCCCAGCGCCTGGCCGATTGGCGGACCCAGATTGTAAATGCCGTAAGCCATCCCGCGTTTGTCGGCGGGGAAGTAGTCGGCAATGATCGAATAGGATGGCGGCACGCCACCGGCTTCACCGACGCCAACCGACATCCGCGCGACCGCGAGCTCCGGATAGGTGCGCGCAAGACCGCAGGCGATAGTTGCGGCGCTCCACAGTGTGCATGCGGCGCCGACGATGCGCACACGGTTGTGGCGATCCGCCAGCCACGCAATGGGCAGCGATATCGTGCAGTAGAACGCCGCGAAGTAGAGGCCGCCCAGCAGGCCCAGTTGCCCATCAGTCAGATGCAGCTCGTCCTGGATCGGCTTGGAGAGGATGGAGAGCAGCTGCCGGTCGAGAAAGTTCAGCACATAGACGAGACACAGCATGATCAGCGCAAGCCAAGCGCCCTTGCGGACTTCGTGTTTGACCTGTTGCGCCTGTACGCTCGCAACACTGGCGCTCGTGATCGGCTCGCCTGCCATGACAGTGCTCCTGCGGGATTCTGTGCGATCGTTCAGGATGGCGCGGGGACAGAGAGCGTCCAGCTGCCATGTGCCCATTCGGGTCCTCACGGCGTTGTCGTGAAGGCGTCGGGAAAGTGCGGACAGGCGGCCGGAGCCGCCTGTCCAGGTCAGTCTTCAGGGAGGTCAGAACGTTTTGCGCAGGTTGAGGCCGACATACCGGCCGATCGGATTGTAGGCGCCGCCAATGCCGTCGGTGGCGGGGAAGTAGGGAGGCGTCTCGTCGAGAAGGTCATTGACCTGCAGCGTGAGCACGGATCCATCAGTCAGGCCGCCGTCCGGCAGCGTCCACGACAGGCGCAGGTCGACAGTGGTGTAGGGATCGGCCTAGTAGGAGCTGACGCCGGTCGGTGTCGTGAAGTTGCTCCTCACGCCGTCGCGGTAATTGACAAAGCCTGCGAGCGAGAACGGTCCAGTCTGGACGCCGAGCGTGCCCCTGACAGTCGATTGGGGAATGCCCAGGACCAAGGCGTCGGACACGGCCGAGGCGGGCGATGCCTGCGTTTCGAAATTGAGGATGTAGTTGCCTGCGAGGTCCGCGAAGACAGAACCGAAGTCGGTCGTCCATGTGTAGTTGACATCGAAGTCGATGCCGTCGGTTTTGCGGATGCCGTAATTGTTGACGCGCAGATCGAGGAAGTTGCCGATCGCCGGCAGTGGTGTCGGCAGGTTGACCGGAACACCAAGCGCAAGGAGGCTGGCAAGCTGCGTCGGGCTTGGGTTGCGATAGACTACCGAGGCGAGCGTCGGATCGGAGAAGACAAGCGCCGCCGAAGGCGTACCGATGACACCCGAATATTCGAGATCGTAGTAGGTCAGGCTTGTACGCAGATCCGGCAGGAAGGCCGGATTGTAATCCACGCCGAACGAGTAAGTCGTGGCTTCCTCCGGCTGAAGACCGCGGTTTCCACCAAGAAGGTAAACGGTGTTGACCTGCGCCGCTCCACGCGTCGGGTCGTTGGCAAACACGGCTGAGTTGGCCGCATCGAGGTAGTACGCGCCAACTGTAGCGCCCAGTTGGCGGGTGCCGGGCGCCCTGAACGAGGTTCCATACGAACCCCGGACGAGCAGACCGTCAGTGGGCGACCAGTTGATGCCGACCTTCGGATTGGTGGTGGCTCCGAAGTCGCTGTAGTCGTCGTAACGGCCGGACACTGACAGATCGAGGCTCTGCATCAGCGGGCCTGCATTGCCCGGGCCGACAAGGGGGACGAAAACTTCAGCGAAGACGGATTTGACGTCCCGATCCAGGCTTTCGGGAACAGGCGAGGCTCCGACGAACCCAGCTTGCTTGAACGTCTCGCGCCGCAGTTCTGCACCCACAGCGATCTTCGCCTGCCCGCCGGGCAGATCGGCGACCGGACCGTCGAGTTTCACGGCGCCCAGATTTATGCGCTGTTCATTGTCGACCGAGGTCGCCGAGTTGAGGATGGCGTTTACGACCGCAGGAGAGGTGCCAGTGCCGAACGGGTCGAGAGCTGTGGCGGTGGTCGTTCCGGCAGCAGCGGCTCCGAGCGCTGCTGTATTGATGGACGGAATGAAGGCGACGTTTTCGGCCCAGTCGAACGTGCCATAGACGCTCAGGTTGAAATCGCCAGGCAACGCGAAATCGATACCAGCAGAAGTGTTCCCGACTTCCCGCTTGTCCCTGTTGAGGAAGTGATCGTCTCCAACAAGGTTGTCCGGCCGGAAGAAGACAAACTCCGCCGTGGCGCCTGACCCGGGGGGCTGGCGGAAGAACGGGTTGGCGTTTGTGATCAATGCCGACTGGACAGGAAGTGCGGCGCGAATCTGGTCGCGGCGATCGGTGAGCAATGCCTCGGCCCACACGGTGATATCGTCCGTCAGGTCCTGCTCGGCCGAAGCGAACACTGCGTGGATTTGCGATGCGGGAAACAGATCCGCCGGCGCGCCTGCGTCGCAGAAATTTCGTGTGTTCGGCGCCAGAGCGGGCGCTGCATAATAGACCGCATAGAATGTCGAGTTGGCCAGAACGTTAGGCGCGGGGCAGCTTGTCGATCGCGTGTCGATACCGCCATTCGCTCGGAAGTCCTGGGAACGATAGTCGCGATCCCCGCCCATGATGTTGTCGTTCTCGGTGTACTGGTAGGCGACAAGCGCCGAGCCCGTGCCCCAGTCCGTGCCGTACACAGCGCCGATATTGCCCGAAAAGTATTCGTCGGCCTGCCCGTAAGTGGCGGAGACTTCGAGGCCGGTAAAGTTTTTGCGGGTGATGAAGTTTACGACGCCCGCCACGGCGTCCGAGCCGTAGATGGCCGAGGCGCCATCGGCGACGACCTCGACGCGTTCCAGCGCGAGGCTCGGGATCAGCGGAAAATCCGGGTTGGTCTCGTTCGCGGCCGCGGCCACCAGGCGGCGGCCATTCATCAGCGGCAGTGTGGCGTTGGCCGGCAGGCCGCGCATTCCCGGCGCGAAGGAGCCGAAACCACCAATACTCGCCTGAGGCGCCGTGTTGAAGCTGTTGAGCTGCGGCACGCTTGCGAGCAGGTCCGGCGTGTTGGCGGCGCCAAGGGTCTCGATGTCGTCGCGCGACACGCTGATCAGGTTGGAGCCGGTCGGCGGCACGCCGCGAATGCTGGTGCCGGTGATGACGACCCGGTCGGCCGAATCGTCAGATTCCTGGTCATCGTCCGCCGTCGTCCCGGTCTCCGGCGGCTGGGCCGCGGGGTCCTGCGGGGCGGGTTCTGCGAACGTCAGAACGGTCTGCGGCGACTGACCCCAGGCCGGAAGGGCCCCGCCAATCAGGCCGATCAGAAGAGCCGCGCCGGACGCACTGCTGAGCATGGTTTTCACGATTGGTCCTCCCCTACACGCCCTGTGCGCAAGAATTTGCCGGGCTTTCTCAAACCGCTAACGCAGGCTCAAAGGCTGGTCAAGTTCATTCATTTAGTGCTAAATGAATTTTGTGGCAGGCTCATTCGCCGATTGATCTGATAGGAGCGCCCTCACAATGTTTGCGATGGATGGCAGCCACGCACAGGCGCCGACTGTCCAGTCAGGAAGGCTCGACGTCATGGACGCAGAGGTGAAGAGCAAGGCTCGCCGCACGCGGGCGGACCAGCGCGCGGCGACGCTGAAACTGATCCTCGACACCAGCGAGGAGCTGTTCTCGCAGCTCGGCTATTTCGGTGTCACGATCAAGGACATCGCCAACAAGATGGGCATCCATCCGGCGCTGATTCACTATTACTTCGAAAACAAGATGGCGATCTTCGACGCCGTGTTTGCGCGACGTGCCGAGTATGCAGTGGAAACACGTACGGCCGCGCTCGACGCCTACAGCGCCGCCGCCGGCGACAATCCAACTGTCGAGGGCGCGCTGCGTGCATTCTATGAAGGCGCGTTCGACATCTACATCAACGGCGAGGAAGGCTGGCGCCAGTTCGGCCGCATGTTCGCGCAAGTGAACAATGCGCCTGGTTATGGCGCCGAGCTGATGGACACTTACTTCGACCCGCTCGTGCTGCGCCTCATCGAGCTGCTGCAGAAGGCCCTGCCGGATGCGCCGCTGGAGGATCTGTTCTGGAGCTTCCAGTTCACCTCGGGCGCCTACACGCTGATCCTGTCCCGCACCGGCCGCATCGACCGCCTCTCGGGAAACCTGTGCCAATCCCACGACTATGAAGCAGCGCGCTCGCGCTTCGTCACCTTCATGGCAGGCGGCTTCGAGGCGCTCTACCAGAGCAAGAAGAAGCAGCCCGACACGCAGGCCTGAGCACCGCCTATCCACTCAAACTGGGGACGACTACATCATGTCTAACCGGGCAGCGATGTCTGCACTTCCGCTCGCGCTCCTTCTCGCGGTTACAGCCTGCGGCCAATTCAGTGACCAGCGCGCACCGAAGCTGCTCGCAACGCCGGTGTCTTGCGAAGCGATGGCCGGCAGAACCCTGAACGCCGATCAGATCAGCCTGCCGACGTCCGGCGCGCGCGTTACCGACGCACGAATAGTCGCCGCATCGGGAAGCGGCGCGGCGACCCGGCCGGAGCATTGCCTTCTGTCCGGAGAAATCGCGCCGGTCGACCCCTCAGCCCCGGCCATTCATTTCAGGATCGCCCTGCCTGTCGCGTGGAACACCAAGGTGCTCATGCTTGGCGGCGGCGGGCTCGACGGCATTGTGCCGGATGTTGTCGGCAATATCTCGGCGGGTCCCATCGATCGGCCGTTGCCCATCGCGCGCGGCTACGCCGTCTTCGGCAGCGACTCGGGCCATCAGGCCGGTCCGCTCGCAAGCCTCGACGCCTCCTTCGGGATAAATGACGAAGCTCTGAACAACTACAACTCCGGCGATGCATTGAAGAAGACGCGCGATGTGGGCATCGCCCTTGTCGAGGCCCATTACGGCAGCAAGCCCACGCGCGCCTATTTCTCCGGCGGGTCAACCGGAGGACGCGAAGCTCTCACGGCTATCCAGCGCTGGCCCGAAGATTGGGACGGAGCGATTGCCTGGTATCCGGCGCGCGCAGGAATGGTCAGCATCCTGGGCGGCCATCGCATGAACCGCGCGCTCGCGCAGCCCGGCGCATATCCCAACGCGGCAAAGCGCGAGGCTCTGTTCAACGCAGCCATGCAGGCCTGCGATGGCCTGGACGGAATCGTGGACGGCCTCATCAGCCACCAGGACCGTTGCAACGCGATCTTCGACCCGTCGACCGCTCAACTGGATGGCCAACCCCTGCGCTGCCCTGGCGGCACAGACACGGGAGATCGCTGCCTCTCCGATGCGCAGATCACAGCGATGAAGGTGATCAACACGCCCACCAACTTCAACTACCTAGCCAGCGGCGAGAACCAGCACCCGGGTTACAACATCTGGGGTGCCGACACCGGGATCTACACACGGACAGTGCCGATACAGGGCATCGTCAATTTCCTCGCGCTGAACCGCACGGCTCCCACGCTGCCGATGCCCGCAGACGCTCCCTACATCAGCATCTACACGGACCAGTGGATCAAGTACCACGTCACGCGCGATCCCTCGTACAACTCACTGTCCCTCGACCCCGAGAATCCGGGGGCGTGGGCTGACCGTATCAGTTTCCTCAGCATCACACTCGACGCCAGGACAGACCTTTCAGCTTTCGCCGCAAAGGGTGGAAAGCTCCTCATGGCGCACGGCTTGAGCGACGTGCTGGTCAGCTCGCGCTCGACGCGCGACTACTACCACACGCTTGTTCGGCAGCAGGGCATGGATGCCGTCACAGACTTCGTCCGCTTCTACGAAGTCCCCGGCTACGGTCACGCCGCCAGCAGCGTGTTCAACGCCACCTGGGATTCGCTGACCGCCCTGGAGAACTGGGTCGAAAAATCTGTGGCTCCCATCAATCAGGTCGCGACTGACACCGTAGGAGTACCCGGCCGCACTCGGCCGATGTGCGAATATCCAAAATGGCCGCGCTACAAAGGAAGCGGCGACATCAACGCCGCAAGCTCTTTCACCTGCACTGGGTGACCCGCTGCTTTCTGCAGCCGATTTCGTCCCCGAGCAACCCGGCAACGACTGCCTGAGAAAGTCATCCGCGCACCGTTCTAGCTGCCCGGCGGGGAGGCAACATCCGTCCGCGATCTGACCTGCGCGAACTCATTCCTTCCTGTCCAGCTGTGAACGCCGCGCGCTTAGTCGACAGATCGGCTGACGGAAGCCGCATGAAGCCTCGTCCGTTGCAGATGCGATTGCGTTCCTAGGGGCACGGGCCGGCAACGTTCACTGGATTGCAGCGAGCGACGCCGCCGCCTGGAAGTTGCACCACGTACGGCGTGGAGTACTTGTTTCCGGGTTTGTAGAAGTCGGTGGACACTATTTGAGCGCCACTGGCCAATGCGGCCTTGGCGCGTGTTTGATCGTTTTGCCTTGCTTCGTAGGTTTCAATGTCCGCGCGGGTACGCACAATGTATCCGCGGCTCACAAGGTCTGGGATGTCAGTTGCGCGTGCAAGCGCGTTGTCAAACACCATGAAAGCGGCATGACTCTGGCCGGGCGCGGAGTCCAGGAAGGCGACTCTGCCCTCGAGATTGGGGCGACCATCAACATAGGCGGAGAGACCGTTTGCATCGAGCGCGGTCATGAGCAGGAAAACAAATTTTCCGCGCGATGATTCAAGTGTCGGCCAGTTGTTTGCGAGCACTCCTGCTTCGAGAGTTGAATAGGACCCGCGCACCATGTCGGGTGTCACGATGCGCTCCCTCGGAACGACGCTCAGGATCTCCGCATCCAGCGCGTCGAAAGCCGCTCCGTCAAATGCAGGTGCTGATCTTGAATTCTCAAATACGGGTATCGACTGGTCCTTGGCTTCGACGATGATGAACAAGGGCGTGTGAAGAGGGTGCGCATCTGACCAGGACTTCAGCTGCGCAAGGCAAGCCGTGAACAGGTTGCATGAAGACCGGACATCGAAATCCGGGATGTGGAAGACCTTGAATCCCGGCTTATCAAGATCGCTGCTATTGAACGGAGCCAGGGACGAAACGGCGACGCCGCTGGCCACGAGGGCCTTGTAGCCTGCTGGGTCGGCAAAGCGCCCTCCGTCTGGATCGTAATTGACGTCGAGTTCTAGGCTGCGCAGGCCGGCGTCGAGCTGGCCGATGAGTCCTTCGGGAAACGCATAACCCAGCCCGTCACCGATGCCGCCGGGATTTGGATGGTTCTCGCGATACTGGTTGCGAGCGGCAGCGCTGACCATGGCGAGGCGCCGGTCTATGACTTCGCCCACCCTTGGCGCGTACATGGCCATGAGCTGAGGGTCGACTCCGAGCGAGTAGCTGTTGTGAGATCCCAACACCTGCAGCTGATTGATCCGCAGGCCGGCGCCATCGAACAACGAGTCCGGCGACTGCACCGTTGAACACCCGAATGCCGCCAGGGCTGCCAGCATCGCTGAGCCCGCACCGGCTAGAGCGCCTCGTGAATATCGATCGGATTTCATATGGGCTCCTGCCGGGGCAGCAGTGTCTACTGCGCCCGCTTTCATCCTGCTACTTTGGTTCGTCGCCATGGCAAGCGCCACAGCGCGAGACGACTCCCCAGTTCGGGGCTCGATCCCGACATGTTCGGGGCCAAGTTACCTTCATCTACCGACCTAGTCCCTCGCGAGCGCCACCTTCACATATCGCGCGACTGCATCAATCTGTTCGTTCGACAGCGTTGCCGCGAACCCCGGCATCTCCGGTGCGCCTCTCGCGATGTAGTTGGTCACATCAGCCAACGTGCCAACCGTTGTCAGCGGCGGAGCGTGTGCGCCGGAGATGCCTTGTCCATTTGCGCCATGACACATCGCGCAATTGTCAGCGAACAGACTACGGCCGGCCGCAAGTTGTTCCGGGCTTGCCACGACTTCTACAGAAGGGGTCGCGGCCGCTTTGGCTGTGGCGTTTGCGCCCGTTGCCGAAGGCATGCGCGCGCCAGGCAAGGACAGAGCAACCAGTTCGGCCAACTGTCCTTGAGCCGACAGAGCGATAGCAATGTACTGTCGGCCGCGGTGCTCGTAAGTCATGGGAGCGCCAGAGGTGAGGCCCGGAAGTTCGAACTCGTGCACCACGGCGCCAGTTTTCTTGTCGTAGGCGCGGAACATTCTGCCCCCGGGGTCTCCACCAATGTTGGCGGACTCCGCCATGAAGAGGAGCGACGTCGTAACCAGCGGGGACGGCCGAACTGCAATCTGCCCCATGTTGTCGAAGTCGAGTGGTAGGTCTTTCAGCAGGGGATGATTGCGGATTGCGTCGGGCGCGCCGCCGATTGAGCGCGACCAGATGTGCTCACCTCGATTCATGTCAGTTGCAGTCAGGATCGCCCAAGGCGGCTTGTTGACCGGAATACCACTGGGCAGGGTAAGCACCCCTCCTCCGCCAACGGCGTACTCCCAGTCCGAGCGTGCAGGATCGGCCTTCCGAAGTCCGATCGCAGTGAACGCATTGCGTGTCGGTACAAAGAGCGTGTTCGTCTCCAGATCGACCGCGCCACCGTTCCAGTTCGAACCACCGCCATAGCTCGGGTAGACAATGGTGCCCTTGTTGGTCGCGGTGATCAGACTTGGCGGGGAATAGATCGGGCCCTTGGTGTAGTTGTCCAGAAACGCCAATGCTTCAGCCCGGAGCTCTGGCGTGAAGTCGATCACGTCTTCCTCGTGGAACCCTAAGCGGGAATAGGGCGCGGGGCGTGTTGGGAAGGGCTGCGTTGGTGATAGCTTTTCACCCGGTACGGCGCCCTGGGTCGGGACGGGTCGCTCTTCGATTGGCCAGACAGGTTCGCCCGTCTCGCGGTCGAATACGAAGTTCATGCCCTGCTTGGTGAGGACGGAGATTGCCTTGATCGTCTTCCCGTCCTTCACAATGTCATGCAAGATCGGAGCGGCTGGCAGATCATAGTCCCACACGCCGTGGTGAAGGACCTGAAAGTGCCATCTACGGACGCCGGTCCGGGCGTCCAGCGCGACAATGCTCTCTGCGAACAAGCCGTCACCCGGCTTTTGGCCACCCCAAAAATTGTTGGTGGCGCTCTCAACTGGCAGATAAACTAGGCCGAGATCTGGGTCGGCCGACATCATCGACCAGACGGACGCGGCGCCGAAATCCTTCCAGCTATCCCCTTCCCAGGTCTCGTGCCCGTATTCGCCCGGCCGTGGGATCGTGTGAAACGTCCAAAGCAGATTTCCAGTCCGCACGTCGTATCCGCGCACGTAGCCAGGCGTCCCGCCCTTGGTTGCTATGGTGTCATCCCCAATCACCTGAATGACGATGACATCGCCGACCACAATGCCTGGTGCGGTCGAGTTGACGTCCTGGACAGTGCGAGGATCATCGGCGGGCAGAAGGTGCTCCTTGAGGTCCACCTGGCCGTTGACGCCGAACGCCGGATCGGGTTGGCCGGTTACTGCATCAATGGAGATCAGCCGCCCATCGATCGTGTTGTGCAGAATCCGCTTTGCCGCACCGTCAGTCCACCACGAGACGGCGCGGCTCGAGCCGGAAAAGGCGCGCGTTGACGGCTTGCGATAGGGGTCTGGCTCAAAGGTCCAGAGCGTTGCGCCCGTAGAGGGGTCGATGGCGGAGATGCGCGTGCCCCCATGGGGAATGTACATAACCCCGTCGACAACTAGTGGTGTGGCCTTCCAGTTTGGTTCAGGACGACCCTCGACTTCCGAGGCTTGCCACCGCCATGCAATTTCCAGCTGGGCAACGTTCTGCGCATTGATCTGGCCGAGCTCCGAATAGCGGGTGTTTCCAAGGTCCCCTCCCCACGTGATCCATTCGCCCGGCTTGCGCACGGGAGCGGAGGGCCGAGTTTCGGAGACTTCAAACTGGGTGGGATTGGAAAATTGAGAGCATCCGAAGCACAGGATCGCCGCGACCGCGCCTAGTCCGAAAGCTACAAGAGTCCGGTGTGTCATGAATCCCTTTCCCCGGATGGCCTTCGGCCCATTCACACCGGCGCCCCGAGGCGCCGCTTTGATCTGGAACAGAGAAATTCCGGGATGTCGCCAGACGGACTCGAGTCAGAAGCGTTGGCCTGAGCTCATCGCGTGCCCGTTCGCCGGGAAAAATAGATAGGCTCTGATAACCTAGAAGATACGGGGCCGACCAAACCGCGTTCGAGGAAATGCGCTTGAGCGCGACAAGCCTGCCGCGCGGCAGCTTTCTAGTGGCATACACTTCATTCAGATCAGGGGTCACCCGCGGCTCAGTCCCGACTTGCCGAGCTTCTCTTGGCCAATGATACGCCAAACAGCGCCCTCAGCTCTTCGCCACGATGATCGCTCCAGTTGGGTCGGCATTGGGCGTCGGTGTTGTCGATAGAGGCCGACCGTCATCCCGCGTGGCGACATAGATCGCCGGTATCACGAGCACGGTCAGAAGCGTCGATGACGCGAGGCCGAACAACAGCGAGATGGCGAGACCCTGGAAAATTGGATCACTCAGGATAACTGCTGCTCCGATCATCGCAGCAAGAGCGGTTAGCAGGATCGGCTTGAACCGGATCGCACCCGCTTCAAGCAGTACATCACGGAGGGGCCTGTCCGTTCCCTTCGAGTGCCGAATGAAGTCTACCAGCAGGATCGAGTTGCGGACGATGATCCCCGCCAACGCGATGAAGCCGATCATCGACGTGGCTGTGAACGGCGCGTTGAACAGGACGTGGCCGATCACGATTCCAATTAGTGTAAGCGGGATCGGCGTCAGGATTACAAGTGGCAGTCGGAACGATTTGAACTGGGCAACGACAAGAACATAGATGCCGAAGATCGCGACCGCGAACGCAGCGCCCATGTCGCGGAACGTGACGTAAGTTATCTCCCACTCGCCATCCCAAAGCAGCGTCGGCTTGGATTCATTGTCTGGCTGTCCGTAGAAACTAATCGTCGGCTTGGGCAGAGCACCCCAGTCATGGGCGTCAATAGCCGCCTGCACGTCTAGCATGCCGTAGATTGGCGCCTCGTAGGCGCCCGCCAGATCGGCCATCACCATCTCGGCGGCGCGGCCATCGCGCCGGAAGATGGGGTAGCTTCCAATCTCGTCTCGCGCCTGAACAAGTTCGCCCATTTCGATGAGGCGCGATCCGTCCGCTGCCTGGGCGACGGGCATTGCAGCCAAGCCCTTGGACCAGGTACGGGCCGACTGAGGCAAGCGAACAGCGATGCCGATCGGATTGCGGCCTTCCCCACGATGAGAATAGCCGATTGCCTGACCGTTAAGCGTGACCGCAATCGATTGCATGACGTCGCCTTCGGCCACGCCGAAGAAGTCCATCTGCGATCGGTCCGGCGACAGACGGAGGCGAGGACGCTGCTGGCCAAAGCTATCGTCGGTATCGACGATGTAGGGAACGCTGTTGAAGATCTTTCGGACTTCGGTCGCCACGGCACGGCGGGTCTCAGCATCCGGACCGTAGATTTCAGCCAACAGGGTGGCGAGGACCGGCGGCCCTGGCGGAACTTCCACCACTTTGACGGACGTACCCTCCGGTAGCTCGAGCGCCTTGAGACGCTGGCGCATGTCCAGAGCGACTTCGTGACTCGACCGGCTACGCTTGTCCTTCGGCGCAAGGGTTACCTGCAGGTCGCCCATCTCCGGCTTGTTGCGCAGGTAGTAGTGACGAACAAGTCCATTGAAATTGAACGGCGACGCCGTGCCGGCGTAAGCGTCGGATGCGAGCACCTCCGGCATGCTGCTGACGATACCTGCAGCGTCGATCAGGACGCGCTCTGTCGCCTCCATTGTTGCGCCTTCCGGGAGGTCGACAACGACCTGAAGCTCCGATTTGTTGTCGAACGGCAGAAGTTTTACCCGGACAGTTTTGGTCGCGAAAAGCGCGCACGCGGCGATCGTCACCACGCCAACGACAACCAGGAAAATCACCGAGGCCTTGCGCGAGGCTATGATCGGGGTCGCAACCTTGCGATAGAGGCGGCCTAACCTGCCCCCGTCTTCTTGATGTCCACCATGCCCTTCTCCGCCGTGCGTCAGCGCCTTCCGCGCGAAACGGACCATGAGCCAAGGCGCCAGCACCATCGCGACGAAGAAGGAGAACAGCATGGCTGCCGATGCGTTCGCTGGAATCGGCGCCATGTACGGCCCCATGAGACCGGACACGAACATCATCGGCAGGAGCGCTGCGACAACTGTGAGTGTCGCGACAATCGTCGGATTCCCGACCTCGGCCACGGCTTCGATGGCGGCCTGATAGCGCGACCGGCCATCCTTCATGGCCCAGTGACGCGCGATATTCTCGATCACCACAATCGCATCATCGACGAGGATACCGATCGAGAAGATGATCGCAAACAGACTGACGCGGTTGATGGTGTAGCCCATCAGGTTCGACGCGAAGAGCGTCAGCAGGATCGTGGTAGGGATGACGAAGGCGGTCACGAGCGCCTCTCTCACTCCAATGGCGAAACCGATCAGCACGACGATGCTTATGGTGGCGAGTGCGAGGTGGAACAGGAGCTCGTTGGCTTTCTCGTTTGCCGTCTCGCCATAGTTGCGCGAAATGTTGGCCGAGACGCCCTCGGGGATCAGCTTGCCTTCCAGTTGATGGAGGCGCTGCTCGATCGCTTGCGAGACAACGACTGCGTTTGCTCCGTCACGTTTGGCGATCGCGAGACTTACGGCCGGGGCCATACGCACAGAATTGTCTTCGTGACTGAAGCGCCAGGCACGGGCCTGATCCTCACGCGCGCCGAGCGAAACATCCGCTACGTCTCGGAGATAGACTGCACGCCCATCAGCGGCGCGAATGGAGAGCAGCTGAAGTTCCGAGACCGTATCGATCGTGTTGCCCACAGCGATCGACTGGACCTTGTCCACGCTCCGCAAGTCGCCAGCGGGGAAGGACGCATTGGCGCTGCTCACAGTGTCGATGACTGACTTGAGCGGGACTCCATAGAGCGCCATTCGGCCCGGGTCGGGGGAGATCCGGATTTCCTGCGGACGGCCGCCGACGATGAAAGAGAGGCCAACATCCGGGACTTTCGTCAGTTCCGCTTGGAGTTCCTCGGCTACCAGATAGAGGGCCTGGTCATTCCAGCGGTCAGCCGCGGCAGCTACCGGCGAAAGGGTAATGACGACAATCGGCACATCACTGATGCCGCGCCCGACGATCAGCGGCTCTGGAATGCCGGTAGGAATTTTGTCGTAGTTCGCGCGGATGCGCTCATGGATGCGCAGGATAGCGTCATCGCGATCGGTGCCGACCTTAAAGCGGGCCGTTACCAGGACGCCATCATCCTGAGTTTGGCTGTAGACGTGCTCGACGCCGTCGATACCTTTCACGATAGTTTCAAGCGGCTTGGTGATGAGTTCCGCCGCATCGGGCGCTTTCAGGCCGTCGGCACGGACTGCGATATCCACCATCGGCACGCTGATCTGAGGCTCTTCCTCACGCGGTATCGTGAACAGCGCCAGCAAACCAAGCGCGATCGCCGTAAGCAGGAAAAGCGGCGTCAGCGGCGAGCGGATGGTCGCCTCGGTCAGCTTACCCGAAATGCCGAGTTTCACGATGCGCGCTCCACCGGCAGGATGACATCTCCGGCGCGCAGACCCGACAGGATTTCGACGCCATCGGGCATGTCCTGAAGCGGAACGCGCGATCCGCGCTGCACCGGCACTTCAATGACGATCCCGCCCTTGCGGCTGAGCCGCGCATAGTCCGCTCCATAGCGCGTATCGATGTAGCTCGCCGGAATCACGATCGCTGTCCGCTCGCCCGCCGGAGCCATCACCCGCACCCGGCCGCCAATGAGCTGACGATCAATGCCGGATGCGTCGATATCTGCCATGACGCGACCTGAGGTCACCGCAGGATACACCTGCCGGATCGTCGCCAGCCGAGGCTCTTCACTGTCATCGGCGAGGAACTGGATGGACTGACCCTGCTTCAGGTTTGCAGCTTCGGACTCGGGAAGTTCGATCCGTAGGACAGGAGCGCCTGTTGTGATCAGAACGACCACCTCACCTGCCATGATGACGGCGCCGCGGGGAGACGGAATACGGGTCACTTCTCCAGCGGACGGGGCCACGACCTGTCCCTGGCTGTTCAGTGCGCGGGCAGCGCCGGCCTGCGCACGCGCAGATTGCAATTGCGCTTCCGCTCCCTTGGCCGTCGACCTTGCCTGATCAATTGCTGCCTGCGAGATAGCCCCGCTGGAAAAGAGACGCTCGGCGCGCTGCAGGTCCTGCTGGGCCTGCTGGCTGGACGCCTCCGCGGCTCTGACGGACGCCGAGGCAGCGTCCGCTTCAAGAGAGATTCGATCGTCCCCAATCACGGCGACGACCTGACCCGCCCGAACCTTGTCACCTTCCTTCACCAGGATCTGGGTGATGCGACCACCAATCCTGGCGCGCGCATCGCCCACGTCTCGATTTGTGAGGACCGCGGAGACCATGCGGAAGTCCGGGACGGTCCGCTCGGTAATCGTCAGTGCACCGGACACGGCGCCCAGCTCCGCCTTCGGCGCTTCCGTTTGCGCCCCGCCACAACTGGCAACGAACAGTGTCGCCGCCAGCACCAGACTTCCAGTCAAGCTGCGCATGCCCATACCCTATGCTCTTTAGAAGCGGTCGCGAACGGCGCCGGTCGACGGATCGGTTGAGACAACCGGAAGGCCGGCGGCCTTCCAGGCCATGATGCCGCCGCCCAGATGGCCGCGCACCTTCACCCCGGCGGCGAATGCCTTTCGGAACGCCATCTCGGACCGCTTGCCTGAGCCGCACTGCAGCACGACCTGCTTGCCCACCGCGTCGGGAAGCCCGGCTGGATCAAAGGTCGAGAGCGGGAACAACAAGGCTCCGTGAATGCGCTCGACCGCAAACTCTGAAGGTTCCCGCACGTCGATGAGGACAATCTCTCCTCGCGCCATGGCGTCATGGACCTGCTGAGGCGTTTCCGTAGGGACTGCGCGTGTCGTGAACATAGAAAGGCTCCTAGGTCGCTCGAACTGTGTCTTGGGGAATCTCGCAGAAATGGGCCGCCAGCGTTTCCGCGACCGCGCGCGCAACCCCGCTTCTCAGACTGTAGCGAACCCTCTGGCCAACACGCTTCGTCTCGACCACACGATTGCGCCGCAGGATTGCCAGATGCTGCGACACGAGTGTCTGTTGCAGATCAAGGTCGGCTGCGAGGCCGCCAACAGATTGATCTCCCTCAATCAACCGGCACACGATCATGAGACGGTGCGGGCTCGCCAGCGTCCTCAGGAGATCGCTGGCGTTCGACGCCCGTCCTGCCATGTCTGCAGCTGTTATTTGCATACTTGCGCATATGCGGCTTTTCGCATATATTGTCAATACCGGTTGACGCGTAACTAGGGAGGACCCGATGGCACATATCGTCGTACTCGGCGCTGGACTTGGTGGCGCGATCGCAGCGTACGAAGTACGCGAGAAGCTCCGCAAGGAAGACGAAATCACGGTCGTCTCCAAAGGCGCGATCTACCAATTCGTTCCGTCGAACCCGTGGGTCGCCGTCAACTGGCGCAAGCGGAAAGATATCGAAGTCGACCTCCGTCCGGTTATGAAGAAGAAGGGCATCAAGTTCGTTTCCACCGCCGCATCCCGCGTCGTTCCTGCGGAAAATCGTCTGGAACTCGAGGACGGCCAGTCCATCACCTACGATTATCTTGTCATCGCCACCGGGCCTGATCTGGCTTTTGACGAAATTCCCGGGCTTGGACCCCAGGGCTTTACCCGGTCGATCTGCCAGGTCGAACATGCGGAGCAGGCCGCGACGGCCTTTGAGGCGTTCTGCAAGAACCCCGGACCGATCGTGGTCGGCGCCGTGCAAGGCGCGTCCTGTTTCGGCCCAGCCTACGAGTTCGCAATGATCCTCGATACCGAACTGCGGAAGCGCAAGATCCGCGACAAGGTTCCCATGACCTTCGTTACCTCAGAGCCATACATCGGCCATCTGGGCCTCGACGGCGTTGGCGACACGAAGGGCCTGCTCGAAAGCGAGATGCGCAATCGACACATGAAGTGGATCACCAACGCGCGCGTCACCAGCGTCGAAGCTGGAACCATGCACGTGGAAGAGGTCGGAGAAGACGGCTCCGTAAAGACGACCCATGCCCTCCCCTTCGCATTCTCCATGATGTTGCCCGCCTTCCGTGGCGTGTCGGCCATTCGCGGCGTTGAAAACCTTGTCAATCCGCGCGGCTTTGTCCTGATCGACAAGCACCAGCGTAACCCGACCTACCCGAACATCTTCGGCATTGGCGTCACCGTCGCGATCCCGCCCATGGGCAAGACGCCGGTTCCGGTCGGCGTGCCGAAGACGGGATTCATGATCGAATCCATGGTGACTGCGACAGCCCACAACATCGGAGCCTTGTTGCGCGGCGAGCCAGCGGATGCCGAAGCAACATGGAACGCCGTATGCCTCGCCGACTTTGGTGATGGCGGCGTTGTCTTTGTGGCTCAACCGCAGATCCCGCCGCGCAATGTGAACTGGTCTGCCAAAGGCGGCTGGGTCCACATGGCGAAGGCGGGCTTCGAATCCTACTTCCTTGGCAAGATCAAGAAGGGCGAAAGCGAGCCGTTCTACGAAAAGCTCGTGATGGACACCCTTGGGATCCACAAGCTGAAGGGATGAAACAGTGAGCGTCGTGCTATCGAGTCAGGCTGTCTGCACCACATGCGGGTCAGCAAATCGCATTCCTGCCGACAAACTCGCAGCTGCCGCCAAGTGTGGCCGCTGCGGCGTGCCATTGGGCCTCGATGCGCCAGCGGAAATTGATGACCGTCAGTTGAAGCAGGTTCTCGAGAAATCGTCGGGACTTGTCCTTCTCGACGTATGGGCCCCGTGGTGCGGTCCTTGTCGCGCCATGGCGCCGCAGTTCGCTGCTGCTGCGAAGTTGCTGGCTGGCCAGGCGCGGCTGGTGAAGCTCAACGCCGACCATAGCCAGATGGTCCAGAGCTTTGGCGTCTCTGGCATTCCGGCGCTTATCCTGTTCCGCGATGGCCGCATCATCGATCGCAAGGCTGGCTTGATGAAGGCTGACGCTTTGGCCGCCTGGGTGCGCAATCATGTGCGCAGCTCGGACAAATCCGCAATCTGAAGGAGCCTCTCATGTCGCTTGATCGTGCTGTCCTTGCATTCGCCGGACTGGTTGTCCTGGCAGGCGTTGCCCTATCCCTGACGGTTCACCCGCTCTGGATCTGGCTGTCGGCCTTTGCCGGCGCCAACATGCTTCAGGCTGCTTTCACCGGCTTCTGCCCGGCCGCGATGATCTTCAAGAAGCTTGGCGTGAAGCCCGGAACAGCATTCCGGTAAGTCTTCTGCCCACTAGTGACCGGCCCCCCCATACAGTTCGCAAAGCACGCCAATCAGGCGCTCTGCGATCGGGTCGGAAAGACGGTAATAGATCGTTTGGGCCTCGCGCCGTGTGGCGACGAGCCCTTCCGCCCGCATCTTGGCGAGATGTTGCGACAGGGCCGACTGGGTCAGATTCACATGCTGGCCGAGCTGAGTCACAGACATCTCTCCGCCGCTCAACCTGCAGAGTACGGTAAGCCGCTGATCGTTTGCCAACAGCTTCAGCAATTGTGCAGCCTCCGCCGCCCGCGGCTCAAGCTTGCGCACAGCGGGAACTACTGTGCTGGGCTTGCGGCGAGCTGCGGGCATGGGTGACTCCAGTAATCTGCCCTGCTAATTTAGCAGCAGCTAAAACACATACAAGGCAGACGATGTAGTAGTCACAGGTTCGCAGGCCACCATTCGTGCCGGACTGGAATGCACACCCAGCCTGTGCTGACTTCGTGGCTGGTGAAGACGATGGCGCGCCGGCGTTCTCTTAACCCGCATACCAGCTTGGCCTTTGTGCCCTCAGCCCGGCCGGCTTCGAGTCCGGCAAACCGTTCGTGAAGCAGCAGGATTTCTGAATCGGCGATGAGCGCTCACGCTGTGCCAAGCCGCCGCCGCTCGCCCCCCCAGAGAATGCAGGTGCATCGTCGTTCTCCTGATCCGCAACGATCTGATCCATGCACACCGTGACCGGAGCAGCCTCATCGCAAGACGAGGTCTGCAAACTGCCATGTGCTCACGTCGACGCCGCGACGGACGAGCATCTCCCCGACATCGCGCAGACAGCGCGTGAAGCGAACGGCTAGCCAGGTCGGATCTGGCTTGGGGTGGACGGGAAGCGATATCCTTTGCGAGAGATTCGCGTCTTTTGGGTTCGCTTGCGAGCTAATGGCCGCGACATTTGCAGTGGCTGGTTCGTGCTAGTCCGACAGCACGCAATCCACTCGCCCCCATCTTGCGTACGAAGCGCCGGGACGGTTGCATTTGACCACTCGCCGGTAAGGTGAGCCGGATAATGCTGGACGGACGGGCATGGTAAGTTCGGATATGGACATCTCCGAGAAGCTGAAATCATTGTCGATTGACCGCTCGGCGGCCGTAAGGTCAACCGGTGGCTGGAGGCTACCGGCGATGATCGTGGGTGGCGTCGCATTGATCGCGATTGCATGGGCGGTATTTGGCCGGGGCAACGGCCCCGCTGAGACGCCCGTAGAACCCGCGAGCATATCAGCCCCAAGCCCTGCCTCCACGGCACAGGGAACGACCCGACCCCGCGGGGGGCTGGTGGCGTCAGGCTATGTGGTGGCCCGCCGGTCTGCGACCGTGTCGGTGGACATCACCGGTCGCCTGACCGACGTGCTGTTCGAAGAAGGGGCAGTCGTGGAGAAGGGGCAGATTCTCGCCCGGCTCGACGCGGATCTTGCGCGATACGACCTGCAACTCGCTCGCGGACGGTTGCAAGCGGCCAATGCTGCGATTGGCTCGATAGAAGCGCAGATGGTGGAGGCAGAGGCACAGCGTCAGCGCGCTGAGAAGCTGGTGAGTTCAGGCGCGGTTTCGGCCGCGGCTTACGATACAGCTGTCTCCCGCATCGAATCGCTTACAGCGCAGCAGCGCGCTGCGGTGGCGGACGCAGCCGTTGCCCAGACCGCGATCAACCGGCAGGCGGAGTTTGTCGAACGCCATATCGTCCGGGCGCCCTTCGCAGGCGTCATCATCGCGAAGAACGCCCAGGCCGGCGAAATCCTGTCGCCGGCAGCCGGTGGCGGTGAATTCACCCGGACCGGCGTTGCCACCCTCGTGGATATGGCCAGCCTGGAAGTTGAAGTCGACGTCAATGAAGGCCAGATTTCAGATATCAGTGCGGGTCAGTTGGCGACGATTGTGCTGGACGCCTATCCGGACTGGCAGATCGCTGGCGAGGTGATCGCGATCATTCCCACCGCCAACCGAGACCGCGCCACCATCCAGGTTCGCGTCGGCTTCAAGGAACGCGATGAACGCGTGCTGCCACAGATGGCCGCCAAGGTGACTTTCGATAGATCGGCCGACTAGCGACCGACCCGGAGCGACGAGGCCATGGCCGAAACTGACCTCATCGTCTTGCGCAATATTGCAAAGACGTATCGCCGTGGCGAAGAGTCCATCAGCATCTTCACCGACCTCAATCTCACGATCCCGTCGGGAGACTTCGTGGCAATGATGGGACCGTCAGGTTCGGGCAAGACTACCCTGCTCAACCTGCTCGGCGGGCTTGATCGACCGACCAGCGGCACGATCCTGTTTGATGGCGCACCCATCGAAAAACTGTCCGAGAACCAACTCTCCGCATGGCGGGCCGCCAATATCGGGTTCATCTTCCAGTTCTATAATCTCATGCCGACCATGTCGGCCGCCCGCAACGTCGAGCTGCCATTGCTGCTGACGCCGCTTGGCGCGTCGGAGCGCAGGCGCCGCGTCAGGACCGCGCTCGAGATCGTTGGGCTAGCCGACCGCGCCGGGCACAAGCCCAAGGAATTGTCTGGCGGGCAGCAACAGAGAGTAGCCATCGCCCGCGCCATCGTGGCGGATCCGAAACTCATTCTGGCCGACGAACCTACGGGAGATCTTGATCGCACCACGGCGCAGGAGATTCTCGAAATGCTGCAGCTGTTGAACCGCCAACTCGGCAAGACAATCGTCATGGTCACGCACGATCCGGCTGCAGCCAAATACGCGCGCCGCGAATTGCATCTCGACAAAGGCACTTTCGAGGAGCGACTGGCGTGAGCGACTTCCGCCTCATCCTGTCGGGACTGGGGCGAAAGCCTTTGCGGACGGGCCTGCTGATCTTCGCGATCTTCATCGCGTTCCTCATCTACGGCGTGCTCGCAGCCTTCCAGTCCTCGCTGGAGAACGCGGCGGGCGTATCGTCAAGCAACCGGCTCGTCGTCGCGAACCGCATCAATTTCACGCAGCCACTCCCGCTGGCGTACGTAAATCGCATTCAAGGCATCGAGGGCGTCGCTGACGTCAGCTATTCGAACTGGTTTGGCGGCTACTACCAGGAGCCGCGGAACTTCCTCCTGACCTTTGCGGTCGAGCCAGAAAGCTACACGCGAATCTACAGTGAGTTCGTGATGCCGGAAGACCAGCGTCAGGCGTTCATCACAAACCGAGACAGCATCATGGTCGGCCGCTCCGTTGCCGAACAGTATGGTTGGGAGCTTGGCCAGCAGATACCCCTGTCGTCCAACATCTGGCGCCGGCGCGACGGCACGTCCGTATGGCCCGTCGTCATCCGCGCGATCTACGACGGCAAGGATACGAGCACATCGACAGGCTCCGTTTTTGTTCACTTCGAGTATCTCGACGAGGCCCGCGCCTTCGCCAACGACACGATCGGCATCATCCAGATTGTCACAACCGATGCTTCGCAGAACGACGTGGTCGCCAGCCGCGTGGACAGCCAGTTCGCAAACTCGCGCGCTGAAACGGAGACCCTTTCCGAACAGGCGTTCAACGCCGCCTTCATAGACCAGCAGGGCAATATCGGGCTCATCATCCTGGGCGTCACGGGGGCTGCCTTTGTCACGATCCTTCTCATCGTCGGTAATGCGATGGCTGGAGCGATCCGCGAGCGTACCGGCGAGATCGCGGTCATGAAGACACTGGGCTTCACCTCGGGTCGCATCGGCCGGATTGTCGTTGGCGAGACCCTTCTGCTGGCCTTGCTGGGCGGCCTGCTCGGTCTTGCCCTGGCAAGTGTGCTTACAAACCAACTGAGCAGCATTCCGGCCCTCAACCAGTTCTTCGGCGGCATGCGGATAACGACGCAGATCGCGCTCTCGGCTGCTGGATTCATGGCGGCGCTGGGCTTCATCACCGGCGCTGTTCCGGCATTCAACGCCATGCGCGTCAACGTGATCACAGCGTTCAGGAGGATCTAGCAGATGACCTCCCTTTTCCGTCAGATGGCGGCTGTCATCAGCATGACCATTGGTGGGCTGCCCAGCCGCTTCTGGGGTTCAGTCACAACGATCCTCTCGATCGCGCTCGTTGTCGCCACTCTCCTGGCTTTCCTCGCCATGTCGAACGGATTTACGAAGACAGTTGCTGGGACAGGCTCTGATGACATTGCCATGATCCTCGGCACTGGGTCGGAAGCAGAACTCAACTCGACCATGTCATCGGAGGCTGTACGCCTTCTCGAGGAGGCGCCCGGCATAGCGCGCGACGCCGCAGGCAGACCAATAACCTCCCCGGAGCTCTATGTCGTTGTTGGCGCGAACCGGCGGGCCGGAGGCGGAGAGGCCAACGTTTCGTTGCGCGGTGTAACCAGTCGGGCGCCAGACCTACGCACGGGCTTTCGTCTCAGCTCGGGCAGAATGTTCGAACCCGGCACAAACGAGATGATTGTTGGCGCTGGCGTCGTCCGCGAGTTCAGAGGCTTCGACCTCGACACCGAATTGCAGCTCGGCGGCAGCGCCTGGAAGGTGGTCGGAATCTTCGAAGTTCCCGGGACCGTGTTCGACAGCGAACTGTGGGCCGACCTTCCCGTGGTCCAGAGCCTGTTCAATCGGGGTCCAACCGTTCAGGCGCTGCGCGCCCGCCTTGAGTCCACCGCGGCGCTGGCCGAGATCCAGTCGTTTGTTGACAGCGAGCCACGTCTCCAAGTCGATGTGAAGACCGAGAAGGAACACTTCGCCAGCGAGGCTCAGTCACTCCAGTACCTGGTGTATTTCGGTTGGGCACTTTCCATAACGCTGGGTTTCGGCGCACTCGCAGGGGCATTGAACACCATGTATGCGGCGGTCGAGGCGCGCAGCAAGGAACTTGCGACACTGCGCGCTATCGGCTTCGGCGGTCTTCCCGCCTTCGCCGGGGCGATCACCGAGTCCATTGTGCTGGCGCTCGCAGGCGGTCTCGTGGGCGCGGGAGGCGCGTACCTGCTGTTCAACGGGCTAACCGCCTCAACGCTCGGCGGCGGCTTCACGCAGGTGGTCTTCGACTTCAACATCGGACCGCAGCAGGTGCTGGCCGGCGTCCAGCTTGCGCTCTTGCTTGGTCTTCTGGGAGGGATATTCCCCGCCCTTCGCGCAGCAAGAACGCCGCTGCTGAAGCTCGGCGCGGATTAAGACTGGTCTCAGGCGGACCGGCGTTCGGCCTGACGGTGGCAAGCCATTGATACAAGACAACCATCGCTATTTCCTGGCTTGTATGATGATGCTCACCGTCATCGCCAGACGCCAGGATCCGAAGCATGAGCGCATTGCTTGAGTACACGGTGACCGCTCGACGTATAGACACCTCGGGCAGCGTTGCAGGCGCCAAGAGCGCTGAAGTCATTCTTGATACCAGCCTCGCTGGGCGCACCGACGCGCTCAACCCTGCAGAGCTGCTCCTGGCGTCGCTCGCGGCCTGCATGATCAAGGGAGCGGAGCGCGTGTCGCCAATGATCAGTTTTGAGCTGAGGGGCATGTCGGTGCGGTTGCACGCCGTCCGGGCGGATGCCCCGCCCTCCCTCAAGAAGATCGACTATGAAATCGTAGTCGAATCCGACGAGCCTGAGCGACGCTTGGAGCTTCTCCATACAAACATCCGCAAGTTCGGGACCATCTCCAACACACTTGCGTCCGTCGTCCAACTCACCGGCTCAATACGACGGGCGGAGAACCTGGCATGACTGACACCACTCTTTCCTATTGCCTTAAGTCGCCGTGCACGACCAGCGAAGCATCGCGCGACCGAGACGAGAGGCGCGAGCGGTGACACATGATTGAGGTCAGCACGGCAGAGCGGCGCGATAGATCGGCACGGCCTTGCCCACTTCCTCCCGCAAGCCAGTTGCACAGATTCCTGTCGCAGCCGGACTACACCGACAGTTTTGAGATTGCGGCATCGCCGGGAGGCATGAGTATTCTTGAAATCTATGTCGCGCTGCTAGGCCACATTCCAGGCGCGTTTAAACACCTTCTCGTGCTGCGGTCGCTTGTTGTCAGGCCCTTCGGAATTGGTGGCGTGACATATGGGGATCTGACTGCCCCTCCCGACACAAGGCGTGTCTACGCGCCAGGTGACAAGGTCGGTCGATGGACACTGTACTCTGAGACGCGCGATGAAATCATCACCGGTCGCAACGACAAGCATCTCGATTTTCGGGTTTCCGTCTTTCGAGATCGGGAGGCCACACGCGAAAGGGTCGTGCTGTCGACCAGCGCCCAAGTCCACAACACTTTCGGACGAGCGTACTTGTCGACCATCCTTCCCTTCCATCGGTTTGGCGTTTCGCAACTACTGGTTCGGGCCGCGCGAGCAGGCCGCCTTGGCCCTGCAAACCCTGCCGGCGGATAGGGTTGCACAGCCTCACAATCCGTTGCGACCTCGGCCGGGGGATATTCGACGCGCTCGTGAGCTTTGACCGCTTGAACGACCACCATGCGAGAAGCTAGCGCCGCCGCATCAGCGTGAAGATGTCGGGTTTTCCGGTTTCGGCCAGTACCCAACGTGCACCTAGGTCGGTCGCAAGCGAAGGATGACCAGACACGAGGACAATAAGCGCGTGCCCGTTCTCCGGGTTGATGCGAACGGATACGTTGATAGCCGGGTCGTTGGCCCCGTCGTGGCCAAAGACATGTTCACCCCCGGTGGTCTGAGCATAGAGGATTGTTCCCAAGCCCCAGATGGGTAGGGCCCCGACTTTGGCCTCTGGCTCCCGCATCCGGGCCACGCTCGCGCCCGAGATCGGCGCCGATGCGTCCGCCGCGGCAAGCGCGCGGGCGAGACGGGTCAGGTCACGCGCCGAACTGGAGAATGCGGTAGCCCCGGCGGCTGCGTACTGGAACTGAGGCGCCGGCTTTCCCTCCTTGTCGAATGATCCAGACGTGTTGGCGATGTCGCCGATGTATTTGAACGAGGAGCGCTCCATACCGAGCGGCGTCAGTATCGCACTGTCGATGAAAGCCTCAAATGGCTGACCCGACACCTCTTCGATCATCAGCTGCAGGATGAGGTATCCGCCGCCGGAGTACAGGAATACCTTGCCGGGCTCCTGCCCAACCGCGATCACAGCCTTTCGTCCATTCGACGCCCGCGGATTTTCGAGCGACTCTTCCAGCGATGGGAGGATTTCCTCTGCCCTGTAGTCTCCAAACCCCAGACCGTCCGTGAGGCCCGCAGTGTGGCTCAGAAGGCGCCGCACCGTGACGAGGTCGTTATCATGGACGCTTTCTGGAAGTTTCCAGCGACTGACATAGCGGGATACGGGAGCATCAAGATCGACCCGGCCAAGCTCGACCAGGCGCATCACGCCGAGCGCGGTGATCCACTTGCTGAACGAGGCGGTCGAAAAAACGGTGTCCCGGTCTATGTGACACCCGTTGCTCCTGAAATGCTCGCATGCGACCTCACCCCCCTCGATCAGCACAAAGGCAGCCGCTCCCGGCCTAGCGTCGTCGAGCGTGCTGATGGCCTCTTCACAGAAAGGGCTTACCGGTTTGGTCTGTTGGCCGGGGCTGAAGCTGGGTTGATCGTTTACGCAGGCTGCAGCGACCCACATCACGGCAACAGCTGGGAGGAGCAAGTTCAGTCCGATGTGGCGCATGTCCATCTCGTGTGCGACGCCGCGCACGTCCGGTGCCCAGCGGCCAGCCTATGAGCGCAACATTGATGCGCCAAGACGGCGCGCGATACACCGAACCGGGGAACGCGGCGGTACGATCTGGAATCGGCAATCGACCCCGGACAGGTCCGGTGAACGGCGGGGATTGTCCGGTGAACGGCATGGTGTTCCAGCTGGTTTTCAATAGGTTCCAGCAATGGGAAAACAGGTCGGCGCTCTTCTAGCAGTAGTTTGCATGTGGCTTGCGGCGATCCCCGCATTGGCTCAGGCGGGCATGGGCATCGTCCCCGACAGGATCGAGGTATGTCCGGCAGAAGCCGGAGCGCTTGTCCCGCCGGCGATTAACGCGCCCGGTTGCCATGCATCGAGCCTATACAAGATTGACCCGCAGGGGCGGTTCATCTGGATCCGAGCACATCTGAACTTGCCAGAGGACTTTCTCGCGACGCCCGGACCATGGGGCCTGTCCGTCTACGCGAAGGGGTCAAGCACCATCTACCTGAATGGCAGGCGGATCGGGGAGAATGGCGTCCCCGCGGCTACCCGGCTCGATGAGATTCCGGGCCGGATGGACTTCGTGGTGGAGGCGCCTCGCGACCTCTTACACCCAGGCGACAATGAGCTTGTTCTGCTCATGTCGTCACACAGCGGCTACGTCCACCTGGAGACGCCCCTGCATGTACTTGATCTAGCACCCTACTCCCGCCCAACCGCGAACTGGATGGATCATTATTGGCCGTCGCTGCTGCCCTTCGGTCTCCTGATCGTCGGCGTCTTCTATTTCGTAGTCCTTGGCCTGACTAGCGAAGCCCGTATGACGTCACTTCTCCTTGCGGCGACATCACTCTTCGCGGCAGTACAGCTTCTGGCAGAGGTAAGCCGTGGCATCGTCGCATACGCCTACCCCCTTCACGACATCAGGCTGATCATCATTCTCGTGTCGTCGATAGGCTTTGGCCTGAGCTTGTCCGCTCATGTCATCTGGACGTTCGCAAGTCGCAGACAGACGCATATCCTGGCAGGAATCGGGATTGTGACCGCCCTCGCGCTCATCCCTGTCAGCAATCTTGACGGTAGAGCAGCCGTCGCAATCTACTTGCCGATGTGGGCTTGCGCGGCCCTATCAGTCTGGTGGGCCATTCGTAGAGTGCCGCACGCTGTCAGCTACGCCCTGGCATTGTCTGCCAGCGCGGCGGTGGCGACGTTTGCATCGATCCAGTTTCTGGACACCTACTTCTTCTACCTTGTGGCTACGCTTGTCCTTTTCCTGTTCGTTCAGCAGGCGACGGCCGCGTCCCGCGCGCGGCAGCTCACTGCAGTCGCCGAAGAACGTAGCCGGCAGCTCGAATTGGTGCTGGAGCAGTTGCGCCAGCGAAACACGCCGCTACAGCTCGCGGTTGTCAGCGTGGGGAAGATCGACCGCATATCCGTGGACAGGATTGAATGCTGTAACGGCGCAGATGACTACACCGAGCTTGTCCTGACTGATGGGAGCAGGATCCTGCATAGTGGCAGCCTCGCCGAGCTGGAGAGACAACTTCCTGCGACCTTCCTGCGAGTCCATCGCTCGCACATCGTCAACACAGCCTACGTCGTGCGGCTCGATCGCGATGCCTCGGGGACTGGCCGGTTGCTGCTGACAAGCGGTATGGCTGTGTCTGTAAGCCGTCGAACGATGCCAAAGGTGAGAGACGCGCTGAAGCCAGCGTCCGCGCCCGTGTCGATCGACTGAACGCACCTGCGCGACGGCACGACGGGAGCACGCCGAATGGCTAGTGCTTCAAGTCGGCTGGCGGAGGCCAGAAGCGCGCTTGTGAGCCAAGGCACTCTACCAACATGTTGCTGGGCAACATCGGTGCTGTTGCCTCGCGCGATCGACTACCTGCTGATCCAGCAGCCCCGAGGGCCCCTTCAAGAGACCAGAGGGGTGGCACTTTCGAGAGACAGAACCCCGCGCATCGTGCGGTACCTCGCCGCGATCATCATGCGAAACTGGTCTCCGTGGCGAGATGATCCCTCCAACAGAGTTGCCAGGCCGCCGGCTCAGTAGACGAGGCCATGTGTCGAGAACGCCGAGCCGTCAGATCCGGGCCGGAAGAACCCGATCAAGGTCCCATCCGGATCGCGCCCAAACGCGATTTGCCCGCCATCCATCGCCGACGGCGCGGCCACGCGCAGCCCGCCGGCATCCTCCAGCCTGTTTAGCGCGACAGCTGGATCAGATACGTCGAATACGATCATGTTGTGGCCCAACGCTTCCAGCGGCCGAGCCTCAGCCGCCGGGATCGGCGCAGGATTGAGATACTCCCAGATCTCAAGCTCCAGATTGCCAACCTGAAACCAGCCAACATCCAGCTTCAGGTCATCAATGTTGGCGGTAACGTCCAGCGTCTTGTTGACGAGATTCGATCTGCGTTCACGAGCAGCCTTGCCCAGAACCGCGGTGTAGAAAGCGATGGTCCGGTCTATGTCCAGCGCAGCGATTGCGACGTGCCGCATGCGGTGATCGAATGGCAGATTGTCGAGCAGCAGCTGCTCGATTTCGATCATCGTCCCATCCGCATCACGAAGATAGGCATACTTGACCGGGACATCTGGCCTCAGCTGCACCAGGTCACCCGTACGCGACAGCGGCCTTGCTCCCGCTGCAACAAATTTCGGGAATATCGGCTTGCTGTCAGGTGACTGAAAGCAAACATGCGTGATGCCCGGTCCCTGCACTGGCACAACTCCCGCGGCTTGCGCCGCTGCAGCAGGCCGATCGAATTGCATCAACCTTATCTGGCCGCTGTTACTGCGCAGCATTCGTGTTTTTGCGCTGATCTTCTTTCCGGCGATCCGATCTAGCGCGACACCGCGCAGGTCGCTCCGATCAACCTCGTGCAGCCCACCCGCACCTGTAAAATAGGCCGCCGTCCTGTCGATGTCGCTCACCGAGATGCCGATATAACTGATGCCGCGAACGACCGGACCGTCGTCCTTTTGCAGCACAGCATCTGTTACCGTGTTTGAACATCCACCGGCAGCCACGGCGCCAAGGGCGATTAGCGCGCCGAGCGCGCTGCGTCGGTCGAACATCATTTGTCTACCCTCCCGGTTGCTCAGGGCTGCGTTGCAGACGCGAGGCACGAAACAGGCACTGTGAGCGGTCTTGCCAAGCGAGTAAAAGCGCTATTAGACTAATCGTCAATAGCGGTGATCGCGCCGCCAGGCTTTTGAGATCTTACCGATGGCCTCGCCGCGCCAGCCCAAGACCCGCACGCGACTCGCTCCAGAAGAACGACGTGCGCAGATCCTCGAATGTGCCGCGCGCCTGATCATGTCTGACGGCCTTGATGTTCTGAACATGGAGCGCATTGCCGAGGAAGCGGGTGTCTCGAAGGCCCTGGTGTACGCCTACTTCGAGAGCCGGAAGGGCCTGCTCGCACAACTGCTGGAAGCCGATCTGAACCGAATCCAGGCAGAACAGGCGCGGGCTGCACAGGGCGCCAAGTCGTTCCCTGAACTGGTGAAGGTGACCACGCATATCGCGCTTACCGAAATCGAGCAGCGTGGACCGCTTCTACGCCGTCTCCTGAACGAGCCCAGCCTGACTGGCGCTGTCGGACTGGTTCGCATGCGAGGGCATGACGCCAATGCCCGTTACCTGGCCAGACGCATCCAGCGTGAGTTTGATGTCACCTACGCTCACGCATTGAAACTTACGGAAATCGGTCTCGGGCTGACGATTGCTGCAGGTGAAATGATCCAGCGCGGCGGCGCACTCAGGGAAGAGATAGAAGAAACGACCTGCGCGATGATCATCGGCGCGGTCACCGCGGGCGCCGAAAAGACCCGCGCCAGAAAATGAATCGAACACGATCCAGTTAATAGCTTGATGCAGCAGTTTAGGAAGGCGCCACCATGGATTTGGCTCTGAAAGGCAAGAAGGCGATTGTCACCGGCGGCACCAGAGGTATCGGACGGGCTGTTGTGGAGAGTCTTGCTCGTGAGGGCGTTGACATCGCGATCTGCGCCCGGACTGAATCTGGTGTCGTTGAGACCGTGAACGCCCTGAGAGCGCTCGGCGTGCGCGCCTTCGGCACTGCGCTTGATGTGCGTGACAGGGACGCCTTCACGAAATGGCACGAAAGCGCTTCCGCAGAACTCGGAGGCATCGACATCGCAATTTCCAACGTCTCAACACGCCCTACTCTGTCTGGAGAAGACGGCTGGCGGGAAGCTTTTGAAACGGACTTCCTCCAGCACGTCCGTTTCGCTGAACTTTCGCTGCCCATGCTTGCGCGTGGGAAGGACACGTCACTGCTGTTCGTGTCATCGATCGCAGCAACGTTGATGGTGCTGCCTCCCGGTGAAAGCGCCTACGGGACGATGAAGGCAGCGTTGATCTCATACATGGGCCAACTCGCAGCGAAGCACGGCTCCTCGGGCATCCGGGTGAATGCTGTCTCTCCGGGGCCGATCTTCTTCGAGGGCGGCGTCTGGGATCAGATCCGCAGGCACCAGCCGGAGCTATTCAATCGTGCGGCTCAGATGAGTGCGTTGGGACGTCATGGCCGCCCTGAGGAAGTCGCTGACGCGATAACCTTCCTTGCAAGTCCGCGGGCCGGCTTCATCACCGGCGCAAACCTCCGTATCGACGGCGCGATGGTCAAGACCGTGAACCACTAGGCAAGCGGTGAAGAGAGCTTCATTTCCCAAGCAACCCTGAAGGCCAATCATGATAGGGCATCAGCGCAGTGAGGTTCTTGCAGAGGGCGAGCGACGCCCGGGCCGCAGGCTGTTGCTTGCATCCCTGTGGCTGCTGCCAGCATTGCTGGCTGCGTGCATGCAGCAACCACAGCCGGTGGTCGCTGGAACGCCTGCAACGGCGTCGTCGTCTGGCGCCGCCATTTACGAACGAGCCTGCGCAACCTGTCACGATGGGGGCGCCATCCAGGCGCCCCGTCGCGAAACGTTGGCGGCGCTAAGTCCCGAGCGAATTCTCGCAGCCATGACAACCGGGATCATGTCTGCGCAGGCCAGCGGCCTTTCGCCTGAGGAAAAGGAGACATTGGCTACGTATCTATCCGCCCCCCAGACGCAACCAGGCGCTGCGGCGACCTATTGCGCGGCATCTCCGACCCGATCATCTGCGCTGGGCTACGTATTCGATTGGGGAATGCGGCCGGAGAACTGGCGCGCTGTCGGCAAAGACCAGACTTCCATTGACGGTGAAAACGCCAGCGGCCTGAAGCTCGCATGGGTCTTCGCTTTCCCCGGGTCGACGCGCTCGCGCGTGCAACCGACGGTCGCAGGCAATGTCCTGTTCACCGCTGACCAGTTCGGAACCGTCTACGCGCTCGACGCAACAACAGGATGCACCCTTTGGACGGTTCAGTCCGACAAGGAAATACGCTCTCCGCTCATTGTCGGGACCAATGCGGCGGGCGAACCGGACGCGCTCTACTTCGGTGATATTGCCGGACAAGTCCACGCGGTCGACCTCGTAACGCGTCGAGTTGTGTGGACCGTGCGGCCAGATACGCACCCTCAGGCTACGATCACTGGGGCGATACGCCTGCATGAAGGTCGCCTCTACGTGCCGATCTCCTCGCTCGAGGTGGTTGCAGCGATGGATGGCGCCTACGCCTGCTGCACGTTCCGTGGCGCCGTGGCGGCGCTGGATGTGAAGACGGGAGCGACCGTCTGGAAGACGTACACCATTGCCGATGAGCCCGAAGTTCAAGGAACCAATCGTGCGGGCGCAAACAAGTTTGGCCCATCCGGCGCACCCGTATGGTCGACACCGACAATCGATCCCAAGCGCGGTCGCCTCTATATTGGCACGGGCGAGAACTACTCGCATCCGGCCACCTCCACGAGCGACGCGATCATGGCGCTCGACCTCGCAACGGGCCGGATCGTCTGGACATTCCAGGCGACGGCGAACGACGTTTGGAACGCCGCCTGCCCGTCCGGCCCCAACTGTCCGGTGAATACCGGACCCGACTATGATTTCGGCGCTGCACCGATACTCGTCGAATTGTCCGATGGCCGCGCCTTCATTCTTGCAGGTCAGAAGTCAGGCGACGTCTATGGCCTCGACCCGGACAATGGCGGCGCCGTCCTATGGAAGACGAAGCCTGGTCGCGGCGGGATCATGGGCGGCATTCACTGGGGCATGACTACGGATGGGAAGGCCCTGTTCGTGCCAATCTCGGATCTCTCGGTTTATCCGCAGGACGCTCACTTGCCGGCCCAGTCCGGCATGCACGCGCTCGATATCGCGACGGGAAGAATCTTGTGGTCGACCGTCCTGCCGGATGTCTGCAAGGGCGCAACATGGCGCTGTTCGCCAGGTGTGTCCGCCGCGGCGACATCGGCCCCGGGAGTCGTATTCGGGGGCTCGCTTGACGGCACACTGCGCGCATTCTCTGCGCGCGGCGGCGATATCATCTGGACCTTCGATACCAATAGACAGTTCGACGCCGTCAACGGCATCACGGGCAGCGGCGGATCAATCGACTCTAGCGGCCCAGTGATTGCCGGCAAATTTGTCTATGCCACCTCAGGATACGACAAGTTTGGGCAGAAGGGCGGCAATCTTCTGCTCGCCTTTAGTTTGGGTGACTGAGGCCCGTTAGAATTCTTGCCTCTATTGGCGCGGGAAGAGCTTTCGCTGGCGCGTGTGGAAGCTCCAGCATGCGCGCTTCCAACGATCCGGTCCGAGATCACCTACAACGCGCCTGCTGGGCGAGCGGTGTCGTGTTGTTGCCAACGCGACGCCGCGATCAGGGGGCCTGAATTGACTGAATGTAACCCAGCAGCCCTCTGATCTCGGCGGGCTCCAGCTCCCATTCGGGCATACTGTCGTGGCCCGTGATCATTCCCTCGGCGAGCGCCTCTGCCAGACTGCTTACAGGATAGCTGCGACCCAGGTAGCTGAACGGCGGAGCATTTCGCATCGGACTTTGTGCGTCACGCGCGACTGCGTGGCAGGTTCCGCACTGTTCTTCCGCCATCTTCTGCCCCGCTGCAATTTCCGCAGGTGAGGCGCCAAGATCCTGTTCTTCTCTGCGCAGCGCGTGAGAACAGGCGACGAGCCCGAGGGCGCCAGAGATGACAAGGAGTCTAAGCAAAGCTGCCTCCGCGGACGGTATCGAACTGTGGCGCAGATGATCGTCTACGGCAATGCAATCCACCTTGCCTAAACAGCTGGCCACGGACAGTTGCTGGGGCCTGTGCATTGGAGCGTATCATACGCTCCGCCATGTGCATGGCATCACACAGGAACCAGCCTGACTTGGGGCGAGAGCCGGCGGACATCCTCGGGTCTGCAAAGTTGCGTGCCCGGCGCGAGCAAGGCAGCCGATCCTGCCGCTACGGCGTGGCGCAGCGCGCCTGCGAGATCGGCACCCGTGGAGAGCGACCATGCCAGCGCACCGAGAAAGCTGTCGCCCGCCCCGACAGAACTCATCACCTTCACCTGCAAGGGCTCGCTGAACCAGGCGGTGTCCCGCGTCACGAGCAGAGCCCCTTCAGACCCGAGTGTCAGCGCGATGATCTCGGCCATACCCTGCTCGACCAGACGCCGGCACGCGCGGACCTGACTTTGCCGGTCCTCAAGCGGTTCATCGAGTATCCCCTGCAGCTCCCTCAGATTGGGTTTGGCGAGATAGACGCCCGCCTCAAGCGCCCGTCTCAGCGGCGGGCCGGATGCATCCACTATGAAGCGGCATCCCGATGTCTTTGCCGCCATCGCCAGACGGGCATAGAAATCCTCTGGAACGCCAAGGGCGAGACTTCCACTCGCGATGATGTAATCATCCCTGTTCGCCAAGCGCTGCACTTCCTCAATGCAGGCGCCCCACTCGGCCTCGCTCAATTCTGGCCCTGGAAGCACGAACCGGTACTCACCCTGGGTCGTCTCATCAAGGACCGTGAAGCTCTCGCGGGTCATCCCGCCGACCGCAACTTGCCTCGCCGCAACGCCTTCCCTCTCGACAAGTCCGTGCAGCATCTGCCCCGTGACGCCGCCCGTCGCATACACGGCCACGACGTCCGCCCCGAAGCGCTTGATGACCCGAGCGACATTAATGCCCCCGCCGCCTGGCTCACGTCGTTCCGCGCTGCAGCGCAACTTCCGAACCGGCTCGACACGATCAACCGTCGTCGAAACATCGACAGCCGGGTTGATTGTTACTGTCACGATCCTTGTCATGCCTGTCTTCCTGCACTTCTCTCGTTCCGAGGAACATGCCCCTAACAGGATGGCGTGTCAGCTTCGAGGGATAAGACTGTCAGATTGTGAGTCTGGCGTCAGAAAAGACCACTATGGGAATCCTCTGCGGCGAACATCCGGGCAGCTGATGACCACGCGCAATCTCGGCGCCCGGTTATCTGTGCGGCACGATCTCGACTGCAGCAGAAGCCAGCCTTTGATAGATCTTTCGTCTACGCAGAATGGGCCACCAATCGTAGAGAAATATCTCCAGCGGTCGCCAGTTTGCGACCCACCCGACAATCATCAGTCCTTCGCCTAGAATTCCGGAGGCGGCGCCTTGGGGCCAAACGCTCAGCAGCAGCTGCCGCGCCACGATGCAGGCGCCCAGCACGCACAGGCCGATCAGGAGAGCGAGACGACCAATGGCCATCATCTCGCGGAGGTCGCCGCTTGCAAGTTCAGCCTTGTAGTTGAAATGCCGGGATATCGCAGCCTTCAAGGCAACCTGGTCCGCAGATGAAGCTTCCTCGTGCGCAACATGGAGCCTCAAACGGATCGCCACGTTCGACGACAACTCTCGCGCCCATCCGACGATGAAGTCCTCGGCCGCGCGCGAAAGGTCGCGGGTTGGCGTAGGAAAGGGATCAAAAGGGTCGAACAGTGACTTCAGGCGATCAATCTGAAGTTCGATCAACCCGGAGTGGGATATGCTGCTGTCAGGCCGGTCGGTCATTCTTGGAAGCCATATCCCATCTTCAGGCGGCCCTGACGTGGAATCGGGAGTGTCACCTGTCGGAATTTCTTTTAGTATCTCTCATGCCGGAAGCTCCTCCTTGATCCTGCGCAGTCATACCGGCCCTCCGGCTGATATAGTCGATCCTGTTCTTGCCCTGGGAGCTGCCCGTGCCGGATGAGCCAGTCTGGCTTGAGCCCCTGCAGCGCGTTGGCCTTGCACTGGCAATCGGATTTCTTGTTGGCGTCGAGCGCGGCTGGAAGCAGCGGGATGACGGCGAAGGCCAACGCGTTGCCGGCATCAGAACATTTGCGCTTATTGGTCTGCTGGGAGGTGTTTCTGGATTGCTGCTGCCAGCAGTAGGGGCAACGCCCGTGGCGGCGATGGCGCTGGGGTTTGGCGCCTCCTTTGCCGCGTTCCAGTTCCGCCAGGCGATGAAGGACGGCGACAACTCGGTCACTTCGACGGTGGCCGGACTGCTGGTATTCGCGCTCGGCCTTTATGCAGTCGTCGGCGAGACCGTCGTCGCAGCCGCAGTGGCTGTGGCAGGCACGACAGTGCTGGCGTTCAAGGAGGGGCTCCATACCTGGCTTCGGTCGATCACCTGGAAGGAAATGCGATCGGCTCTCCTGATCCTGGCGGCGACCTGCATTGCCCTCCCCTTGATGCCGGAGGGCGCTGTGGATCCGTGGGGCGCGATTGAACCCCGCTCCTTGTGGTGGCTCACCAGCCTGATCGCATCCGCGAGCTTTGTGGGGTATGTAGCTCTGCGAGCACTCGGGCCGCGCGCCGGCCTGATGATCGGAGCATTGGCTGGCGCAATCGTTTCGTCGACTGTCGTCACGATCGACCTCGGGCGACGTGTCCGTTCCTCTGAAATTGATCCTTCTAGCGGTGCGGCCGCCGCCGCGCTCGCCACCGCTGTGAGCCTGATCCGCTGCGGGGCGGTAGCTTCGCTGTTTTCGAGCGCGGTAGCTGCACACCTGTTGCCTGTCCTCGCGGCTTCCGCGGCTGTCTGTCTCGGATGCGCCTGGATCCTTGCGCGACTTGCCACCAGGTCCGTGGCAGCGACGCCCTATCCCGCGATCAAAAGTCCGTTGGACCTGTTCTCCGTCGCCAAGTTCGCCGTCGTACTGATCGTCCTGACAATCGGCGCCAACCTCGTATCAAGCGGGCTGGGCTCCTACGGTCTCGGTGTATTTGCCGCGACTGCAGGACTTGTAGATGTCGATGCCGTGACACTGGCAGTGGGCAGGCTTACCATGTCGGGGCTCGCCACCGAGACTGCGGTCGGAGCCATCCTAATCGGCATTCTTGCAAACCAGGTTTTCAAGCTGGCCGCCGTAGCTGTCGGCGGTGCGCTTGGCTTCAGCCTTCGCTTTGGAGCTACCGTCACTCTGGCAGGCATTGTTGGGGCGATCGTTCACGCACTCACGCCACTAATCTACAGCTCGTTTTCAGTGCTACGCTGAGCACAACACAGGCAGGGTGTCGGCGCCGAGCAGGACGCGGATCCCCGCGATGTCGGGGTCAAAGCTGACAAGCAAGCCGATCGCGCGAGGCGCGAAGAGAGTACATCTCACCCGACAGCTGCGCTAAGTTGCATCTCGCCGGGAGATCAGGTGCCGACGTGCGTCACCCTCCGGCGGCGGTGAGCACCATAGGTTTGAATTCCCGCGTGACCCACCTCAATTCGCGCACACGAACCCGCAGACGCCTGTCTTGGTCCACTTGCCTCTTAGGCCCGCAGCGACCCCGTTTTGCAGTTCACTGTTTCGCCGGCAGATGCGTTCCTGATTTCAAAGTGACGCGTGGGTGCAGTTCGTGGTTGATCGATCGCAAGACGGGCAACTGAAGACACCGTAAGACATCAGCCTCGGTAAAGGCACTTCCCAAGACCGACACGAGCACGTTTCGACAAACAACGCGGGGAGCCTGACCTCTCTGGTTCCTCAGCACGCGCAATACGGCAGTTGATCTCCATGGACTTTCTGTGAACCAATAGGCGCATCGAACGACCCGACATGCATGTCACCGAGAACTCTGGAAGTCCGACAGGCGAACTGACCTACGCGCTGCGCAAGGTCTGCAAACGCTATGGTGATGGGACGGCTGCGGTGCACGCGCTAAGGGATGTAGACCTGGAAGTGAAGCCAGCCGAGATGCTCGTGCTTCTCGGACCTTCGGGTTCAGGGAAGTCGACCCTGCTAAACATAATGGGGGGCCTCGACCGTGCGACATCGGGCGAGGTGTGGTTCGGAAATGAGAACCTCGCGTCCATGAACGACGACGCACTTACGCAGTATCGTCGCAAGCGCGTCGGGTTCATTTTTCAGTTCTACAATCTCATTCCGAGCCTGACCGCGCGGGAGAATGTCGAACTGGTGAACGAGATCGCCGACGACCCCCTTCCCGCTGCCGAAGCGCTCGAACTTGTGGGACTTGGCGGGCGGCTCGATCACTTTCCAGCGCAGCTCTCCGGTGGGGAGCAGCAACGCGTTGCCGTCGCTCGGGCGATCGCGAAGCGGCCTGCTATCATGCTATGCGACGAACCGACAGGCGCCCTGGACGTTCGCACGGGTGTGCGCGTGCTCGAAGCATTGGTCGAGGTCAACCAGCGCTTCGGTTCGACCATGCTGCTGGTTACGCACAACGCGGACGTCGCGAGACTGGGCGACCGGGTTGTTCGTTTTCTCGACGGCAGAATCCGTTCCATTGAGCCGAACAGCCGCCGTGCAGCGCCCTCCGACCTGGAGTGGTGAAACGAATGCGGGTCCTGGACAGGAAGGTGCTGCGCGACCTCTGGCGAATGAGGATCAATGTAGTCGCCATCGTGCTCGTCCTCGGGTGCGGTGTCGCTATCCTCGTCATGGCTGTGGGGATGCGCGGATCGCTGGAACGGACCCGGTTGAACTACTATGCCGCCTACAAGATGGCCGACCTGGCAGTCTCGTTGGTCCGGGCGCCCACGAGCACCGCCAACGCTTTGGCCGCCATTCCGGGCGTCTCGTCCGTCGAGACACGTGTTTCGGGATTAGCGCTACTGGATCTTCCTGGCGTGAGGGAGCCGGCCTCGGCCCATCTGGTTTCGCTGCCGCGAATCGGCCGGCCAAGTGTGAACGATCTTTCCTTGGCGAAAGGCCGCTGGCCCGATCCTGATCGAGCGGACGAGGTTCTCGTCAACGAAGCGCTAGCGACAGCGAACGGGTTTCAGCTGGGAGACGAACTGGCCGCCACACTTCACGGCCAAAGGCACACGTTGCACATCGTCGGTGTTGCCAACTCACCTGAATTTGTCTTCGTGACCGCTCCCGGCGAGATCTTCCCGCAGCAGGATCGCTTCGGCGTCTTATGGATGGGCGAAGAAGCGTTAGCGCGCGCATACGATCTCGAGGGCGCGTTTAACAACGCAGTTTTCCGGCTATCGCCCGAAGCCGTCCCTGAGAGGGTCAAGCGCGCGATTGACGGAGTGCTCGCACCGTACGGCTCAGCAGGAGCGTATGATCGTAACCGAATGCCATCAGACCGCTTTCTGACGGAAGAACTGGGCCAGCTCGCAACGATGGCAGCCTTCCTGCCGACCTTCTTCATCGTGATAGCGGCCTTTCTGGTGAACATCTCCCTCACTCGCATCATTGCAGCCGAGCGATCAAATATCGGTCTACTGAAGGCCTTCGGCTATTCTGACCGGACGGTCGCTGCACACTATGCCAAGGGTGCCTTGCTGATGGCGGTCGGGGCCACCGCTTTTGGCTCGGTGGCGGGTTGGCTGCTCGGCCGCATGATGGCTTCGGTGTACCAGGAGTACTATCGGTTCCCCCGACTGGAATTCGAAGCCTCTGCAGGGGTGTATGCAAGCGCCCTGGGCATCGCTGTCGCCTGCGCGATTGCAGGGTCGCTGACGGCTGTCATTGCTGCCGTCCGTCTGGCCCCAGCCGCAGCGCTGGCGCCGCCGCCCCCAACTTCCTTCGGGAGCAACAGCGCGATGCTGAGGTCTTTCAGCTCCCGCCTCGACGCGAAGAGCCGAATAATCCTGCGGCGGATCGTTCGCTTTCCGCGTCGGTCGGCAACCACCGTGATCGGCATTTCCCTGGCCATCGCAGTGTTGGTTCTTGCCGGCACGTTCCCCGCCGTGATGGACAGACTGATGCATGTGAACTTCACGGAGGCCAACCGGCAGGATGTCTCACTCAGCTTCGTAGACGCCAGGGAGATCGGTGTTGTGCATCCGGTGATGAATCTGCCCGGGGTGATCCTTGTCGAGCCCGGCCGGGCGGATCGTGTAATTGTCCATCACGCCGGCAAGAGCGTAGAAGAGACATTGATAGGCTTGTTGCCAGATGCGCGGCTCAGCCGACTCGTCGATGCTCGCCTGGAGGTTGTCCAGCCTCCGGTAACGGGCATCGCACTTGCGCGCGCGCTCGCGGAGAAGCTGAACGCTTCGCCTGGTGATCTCCTCGAGATCGAACAAACCAGCGGCCGAAGACTGATTACCCACGCCCGGGTTGCAACTATCGTGGATCCGATGGTCGGCGCTTCTGCTTACATGGAGATCGACGCTCTCGCCCGGTTGATGCGCGAGCCCGGCAGGATCACAAGTGTCAACGTGCGTTTCGACGCTGCCCAGTATGACCGCTTCAATACTGCAATCAAGGAAGCCCCGGCGCTTGCGGGCGCCAGCTTCATCAACCTTGCCGAGCGCTCGATGCGTGAAAATTTCGACCGGGGGGTCGGCGTCATGAATTTCATTTATCTGTCCTTTGCATCTGTCATGGCCGGCGGCGTCGCCTTCTCAGCCGCCAGGATCACACTTGCTGAGCAGGAGCGGGACCTCGCCACCTTGCGCGTCCTTGGCTTCACGCGGCTGGAGGTATCCTATGTGCTTGTTGGAGAGCTGGCAGCCTTGGGCTTGCTGGCCGTCGTCCCGGGGGTGATTGAGGGAACCCTGATAGGCGAGTGGTTGATGAAGCTCTTCTCCAACGACCTCTACTCGTTCCCTTACGTCTTCAACGCAGCGGGTTATGCCGTTGCCATTGGATTTGCGCTAGGGTGTGTTGCTACGGCAGCCATGCTGGTCCGGACCGGCATTGATCGGTTGGACATGGTCGGCGTCCTGAAGGCGCGCGACTGACCCGCATCAAGGCGGACCAAGTAAATCTTTGCGAGGCAGGCGCCATGGCGCAATCATCTCCAAAGCGGAACACGATCTCCACGTCGACTCTTGTGTGGGCGGGTGCGGGACTGGCGCTCGCAGCTGTGATGGCTTGGCTGCTGTGGCCGCGTCCGCTGCCAGTGCAGATAGCTCTCGTCGATCGGGGGGACGTGTCACGCGATATCATTGAAGAAGCCCGCGTTGAAGTACGCGACCTGCATTCTGTTACTGCACCCGTTACGGGCCGTCTTGAACGGATCAGCCTGAGATCTGGTGATGTGGTGAAGGCAGGCCAGGTGATCGCCAGGATCGGCGCGCCGGCCGCGAGCTTGCTAGACGCGCGGCTGGCCGCCGAAGCGCAAAGCGCTGTAAACGCGGCGCGCGCTGCGGTCCGCGCCGCAGAGGCTAATCTTGCGCTCGCGCAGGGCGAGCAGAAGCGCACCGCGACCCTGACGCAGTCCGGCTTTGCTTCTCCTGCTGCCCTCGATCGAGTCGACCGGACGCTCGCCGCCGCCACTGCAGACGTCGCAGTGCGCAAGGCTGACGTCCTTCGCGCAGAGGCGGCGGCTGGATATCGCTCCGGCTCGCAGGCAGTACGCTCCATCAAGAGCGCGATCGACGGAACAATTCTACGCGTCCTGGAGGAAAGCGAGGGCGACGTATTGGTGGGAACTCCCCTTATGGAGATCGGCGATCCCACGCAGATGGAGATCGTCGGAGAATTCCTTTCCCAGGACGTGGCGCTGATGCCGGAAGGCGCACGCGTAATCGTCAGCGGAGCGGGACCTCAGTCCATGGAGGGACGCGTGCGTCTCGTCGAGCCCTATGCCCGCACGAAGGTATCGGCCCTGGGAATTGAGGAACAGCGGGTCAATGTGGTAATTGACCTAACTGACTCCGAGAACCCAACACGGCTTGGTCATGGCTACAAGGTCGATGCAGCCGTGCAGGTTTTTTCTGCCAAAGGAGTCTTGAGAGTCCCCACTGACGCGCTCGTCCGCCACAATGGTGGATGGGCAGTGTTTGCGCTCGTTGATGGACGCAGCCAGCTCCGAAAAGTCGCGGTCGGCGACGGCGACGATCACCACCGCGTCTTGCTCGAGGGACTGAATGAAGGAGACGCTGTCATCCTTTTCCCCGGCGATACAATTCGGGACGGGGATCTGGTCGAAGCGGGAAAGTAAGCACACATGCAGGCGAGAAGAACACCGAGGCGAACCAGGCGCCCATTCGAAGCCGTCTCGCACCTAGCAGAACGGCTGTTTCCGCCGTTTTGGCGCGATTTACCGGGGCGCAGGGGATTCAGTTTCGCGGCTCTAGAGCTGTACACGATGGACAACTCAGTGTGACACAGCAAAGGACACGGACTAGCGCAGGTCATGTATCGTCAGCAGGTCGCTCGCAGCTAACGATCCGTCCAGTGAGCCTGGACACGATGGGCGAGAACGTCGTGATCCTATCGCGCGACTGTCACGCGCTCCGACCCGAACGGCTGGCGGGCTTTCGGAAAGTCGAAGTTCGGGTCAACGGCGCCCGGATCGTTGCGAACGTACTGATCTCAGACGGCCTGGAGGCCCTCGGCCCAGGGGAGATCGGGTTACCGCAACCTGCCCTTCGCCGGCTCGGCGTGAAGCCCGGCGACCATGCGCATGTATCGATCGCGCCACCGGCGGCAAGTCTCGACGCAGTCCGCGCCAAGATTCGGGGTGAAGAGCTGACGAAAGAGGAAATCCGTGCCGTTGTGGAAGATCTTGCTGCTCATCGCTATTCCGACATCGAGGTCGCAGCATTCCTCATTGCAACATCCAGCTTCATGACGACGAGCGAAGTGCTGGCGCTGACCAGCTCCATGGCGGCTGCCGGCGCCCAGTTGAAATGGAACCGCCCGATTATTGTCGACAAGCATTGCATCGGCGGCATCCCCGGGAACCGGACGACGATGATCGTGACGCCGATCGTGGCTGCGCACGGCCTCACCATGCCCAAGACATCTTCCCGCGCAATCACCTCGCCTTCCGGCACGGCCGACACGATGGAGGTCCTGTCTCGCGTCGAGCTCACCGAAGATGAAATACTGGACGTTGTCGAGCGGTGTAACGGATGCATTGCCTGGGGCGGGCACATCAACCTGTCGCCTGCCGACGATGTGCTGATCTCCATCGAGCGGCCTCTTTCCATTGACACCCCAGAGCAGATGGTCGCCTCAATTCTTTCGAAGAAGATCGCCGCCGGCTCCACCAACCTGTTGATCGACATCCCCATGGGACCGACCGCAAAGATCCGGTCAAACATTCACGCACAGAGTATTCGTAAGCTGTTTGAGTTTGTCTCTTCGCGCCTCGGGCTTTGCACGGAAGTCATCATCACCGACGGCTCCCAGCCTGTTGGTTTTGGAGTTGGCCCAGCCCTGGAGGCGCGCGATGTTCTGACCGTGCTGGATGGGAGGACAGATGCTCCGGCTGATCTTCGTGAGAAGTCGATCTTGCTTGCTGGCCGCCTGCTGGAACATGACCCACTTCTGGCGGGTGGCCGCGGAGAACAGCGCGCACGTGAACTGCTCGAGAGTGGCGCGGCCCGCAAGACCTTCGACCGCATCATCGACGCTCAGGGCCCTCCGCCGCGACCTGCGCCGATTGGCTCTTTGGTTTTTGAAGCAGTTGCACCCCGGGATGGGGTCGTGAATCAGATTGACTGCTTTCGCATTGCCCGCATCGCGCGGACGGCCGGAGCACCCTACGATCCTGGCGCGGGGATCGACCTTCAAAAGAAGTCCGGGGACGTGGTCCGCAAGGGCGAGCCCCTTTATCGCATACATGGGCTTGATCATTCCGACTTTGCGTCAGCATGCGAGGCCGCTGGCGAGGATTCGGGCTTTCGCGTCATCAGTGCAGGCCGATGAGCGCAATCCTGCATGCATTTCGCGACCAGGCGGCAGAAGCGCAGAGGCTGGCGCTTGCGCTTCGGGTCCCCCTTGCATTCGTCGACGTACATACATTTCCGGATGGCGAAGTATTGCCCCGTATTCCGCCTGCCGCTTCAACAACAATTGTCTATCGCTCACTCAATCAGCCGAATGCCAGACTGGTGGAACTGCTGCTCTCGGTCGATGCGTGGCGGAGCAATGGCGTAGAGCGCCTGGTCCTGGTCGCTCCCTACCTGCCCTACATGCGGCAGGACCTTGCATTCCGGAGCGGCGAGCCAGTCAGTCAACGCGTGCTGGCGGGCCTCCTGGGCGATGCCTTCGACCAAATTGTCACCGTAGACCCGCATCTTCACCGCACGCCGTCGCTTGAAGCTCTGTTTCCGAACTGCGAGTGCGTGCAGCTGTATGGAGCCGATGCTCTGGTATCACGCCTGCGCACGTCTCCCCCGCCACCAGAAACGTTGGTGGTGGGTCCTGACGTTGAATCACGCCCCTGGGTCACGCGCATCGCCGAACCCCTCGGTCTGGATCATGCAACCTATCGCAAAGTCCGACGCGGCGACGCCGATGTGGAGATCGAGTCCCCATCTGGCTTGGCCATAGCGGGACGTCCAATCCTGCTTGTCGATGACATCTGCTCAACGGGTGGTACGCTGCGCAAGGCAACAACGATCCTGCGATCGTCCGGGGCTGCATCCATCACCGTCTTCGTGACGCACATGCTCGGCGATGCAACGGTGGCCGAGAGCGTGTTGCGAGCGGGGGCCACACGCATCATTTCCACCGATTCATGCGCGGGACCCACGAGCGAGATTTATCTGGCGGACCTTGTCGCTCAATCACTTCGGGGATTGTCCTAGCCAACCTCACGTACGTGAGACTCAACAGACCAGCAAATGGTGGAGCGATGACCGTTCTGAGCTTCTATGGCGCTGCAGGTTGCGTCACCGGTGCGTGCATGCTGCTTGAAAGCAGTAAGTCCCGGGTACTGGTTGAATGCGGCATGTTTCAAGGGACAAAGACCCTGAAACAGCTGAACTATGGCGCATTTCCATTTGATGCAGCCTCGCTGGATGCTGTCCTCCTGACGCACGCGCATATAGACCACAGCGGTCAGCTTCCCAAGCTTCGGCTGGCTGGGTTTATGGGGCCTGTCTTCGCGACGGAGGGAACCCGAGACTTGTGTGAGGTCCTTCTGCCCGACGCGGGCAGCATTCAGGAAATTGAGGTGTCACAACTCAATCGGCGCAACAGGCGTCGCGGTGGAGCCGATCTGACGCCAATTTTCACGTCAGCCGACGCGCGGGATACTCTTGCCCAATTCCAGACGGTCCATCTGAAGGAATGGGTTAGCGTAGCTCGCGGGGTTCGTGCGCGCTGGTGGAACTCTGGCCACATCCTCGGCGCCGCCTCGATCGAAGTGGAACTCGAGGATGACGCAAACGAAGCTCCCCTGAGACTTTGCTTTTCGGGTGATGTTGGCCCGGGCGATCGGGATCTCGCCGACGACCCTGATGGGCCGTCGGATATCGACCACCTGATCGTGGAAAGCACTTACGGTGGAACCGAACGTAAGGAGTTCGACACTGCGACCCGTCGCAGGATTTTACGCGACGAACTGCGAACTGCACACGCAGCTGGCGGTCCGTTGCTCATTCCCGCGTTTGCGGTGGAGCGGACCCAAGAGCTTTTGGTCGATCTCCTCGCCCTGATGGAAAGCACCGAGGCGCCGCCCGGACAGATCTTTCTCGATAGCCCGCTTGCGATCAAGGCCACTGACGTCTTTCTGCGCAGCGGTCACAGGGACTCGGGACACAATCCTTTCAAGGGCCTACGAGAGTCGCGACTTCTTCGCTTCACCGAAAGCGCTGCGGAAAGTCGCGAGATCGAGCGCCAGCGGGGATGGCACGTGATCATCGCGGCAAGCGGAATGTGTGACGCTGGCCGGGTCAGGAGCCATCTTCGTCGTCTGCTTCCGCGCGAGGACGCGACAGTGCTCATCGTCGGATACCAGGCCTTCGGCACGCTGGGGCGCCTTCTCCTGGAAGGACGGCGCGACGTGCGCATTCAGGGTGACGAGATCGCCGTCAGGGCAAGCATTCGCGAAATCGACGTTTACTCGGGCCACGCCGATGCGAGCGGTCTCGCCCGCTGGGTGCAGGCCCGGACGCCAATCTCGGGAACTGTGTTCCTGAACCATGGGGAGCCCGACAGCCTGACGGCTTTGCGGGCTCGTCTTGCGGCTGACGGGTTGCCTGCAGACCGGATCACGATTGCCGCACTCGATCAATCGTATCGGCTTGAACGCAATGCGCCTGTCATACTCGCAGCTACGACGACGCCCCGCCTCACACCTGAGGCGCTCACTCACCTCGACTGGCACAATCAGCGAGCGTCGTTTCTTGCGGCAATGCAGGAGAAGCTAAACCGCGCTCCAGATGACAAGTCACGTGAACGTCTCTTGAAGCTGCTCGATGAGGCGCTTGCTAAGATGTGACCTCACGAGTGAGCCGGAGTTTGCGGAAGACCCTTGCTCTCCTGCTCACTTTTCGACTGACCTACGTCAATCCAGCAACCAAGGCTGGCCCCAGAATGGCCTGATGAGCGTCAGAAGCATCATTGTCGTGTCGGGCCTGTGGCTCGCTGCCTGTACGCCCGGCCTGTCTGACGCCCGCATCGGGCCCACCCCTGATGGCGATCGCGTCTTTGTTGAAGCGGCCACCCCAGAGCAGATCGACGCTGGACGGCGGATTGTTCAGCTACAGTGCGTCACCTGCCATGCGGTTCGAAGCGGCGACGTGAGCCGGGATTTGACCGCCCCTCCTTTGCGCACACTCGCCGAGCGGTATCCGGTCACCGGGCTCGCGGAGGCGTTTGCCCAAGGCGTCCTCGTTGGTCATCCGAACATGCCGGATTTCCGTTTCAACGCCACGCAGATTACGCAAATCCTTGCATACCTTCAGAGCATCCAGACCCGGCAAGGCGCCTAGCCGGGTCGAAGTGGAGGGAGCCAACACCTTAGGCACACAAGGCCGCTCGGCGTCAGGTCGCAAAGGCGACCGAACAGGCAGCCGCATCCTGTCAAGGTGGAACACCCGTCTCAACTCCTGCGACGAGCGACCTCCACGGATGCCAGCGCCAGTTACTTGCCGACGGAAGTCTTCTTCGGTTTGCGGCGGTGGGTGACGGCATAGCCGAGCAAGCCAACGGCGGCAGCGGCAATCGTGGCTGTCGCCACTGGATGCTCCTGAATCTCCTTGCCGGCTTTCTTTGCGAGAACGACTGATTGCTTCCTCATCTCCTCCGCGAGCGCAGCAGCGGCATGTACGAAGGTTGTCGCGGACTTGGATACGGCGTCACCGGCATCCGCACCCAAGTGCTTTGTCATGCGCGCGAGACCACGAACCACGTCGTCATAACCCTCGCTCAGATCGGTTTGCATCCGCTTTGCAACATTGTCAGTCATGATATTTGCTCGCTCACCAAGGCTTCATGCTCCGATAACTTGTAGCTCATCCGCGCGCCCATCTCTTGACCCCCATCAAAACCCCAGATCATTGCGCCAGCTGATGGGTCCGACGGTTCAACACCGAACCTGCCGCGGCGGTGAGGGTCTCCTCCCGACACAATCAACCCAGTATGGCGAGCTGGTGATCGCCTTGTATTCGGAGGCCGCCTCGTCGAGCGCTTAGCCTGCAAAACTGCACGGCGCAGGATGCTGGAACAGCGCCTCAGGCTGATGCGTGCGTGAGTCGTAGTTCCGGTGCACGTCAAGGCGTTGTGGCCCGATGGTGATGATGTCCTGTTCGATGTGTTCCCGGTCAATCTTGACAAGGCAGAAGCTCGGGTGGGTAGCCCGAAGGCGCGTGGAAAGCGTGCCCGAACCCATCTGAACCATGTGCCTCCGCGGTGCGTGGAGCGGATGGGCGAAGGCATCGTGGACGTGCCCTGTCAGGATTGCGTCAACATGCGCCGCCGCACAGCGCGCCAGAGCATGCCCGCCGCGGCGGGTATCCACTGAGATGCGGGAGTGCCCCGGCTCACGCAACGGATGATGGCAGATCAGGATACGCCACGCGTCCTCATGCCCACCCGCCAGTTGTCCCAGCACGGAATTGAGATCATCGAGATCGATGACGCCATCGGCCCAGTTCAGCCTGCCCTGGACGCCCCGCGCCGAGTTGATGGCCGCGATCCGGACCAGGCCATCGCCGAACTCGACGATCCGGCCAACGCAGTCGAACCCGTCCATGTGGCGCCGATAGAATTCGAAGGGTGAGGAAAAGCGCCTGTGCAGGTGAAGCGGAAGGTGCAGGGCTGGCGTGTCGTGATTGCCTGGGGCGACGACGCAGGGAACGCCGAGACTGTCCAACCAGGAGCGGGCCGCACGAAATTCGCGTTGCCGGCCATTTTGCGTGATGTCGCCCGCCACAAGAACCGCATCGGGACTCTCCCGCGCGACATACTCTCTGAATGCGTCGAGCGCTGCGGGATTGGCTGCGCCAAAGTGGACATCGGAAACATGAACAAGCCTCACGGCCTTCGGCTTCGCCGCATCCCGCGACATTAGCAGCTCCTCATGGTCTCCAGGTTGGCGCCGAGGCCCCCACAATACCCAGAGGACACTCTGGCCGTTCGATGCCGATTGACTCGCATCAAGACCTTTCCCCCTAGCCTGCTAAGATGTGCGGGAAGGGCGCTGTCATGAGAACGATCGTACTGGTCAACTCTAAAGCGGGAGGCGTGGGCGCACACGGTATTGAACGTATGCGTGAGGCCCTGGGAAGGGTTAGCCTTGATCATGCCGAGATCATCGAGTTCGAACGCGAATACAGCGACAAGCAGCTGAAGTGGCTTCAGGAAGAGGCGCCAGACCTCGTCATCGCATGGGGCGGTGATGGAACGCACCGATCAGTCCTCGACACGTTGGGCCGCCGGACGTCGCAGCTGCTACTGCTGCCAGGCGGGACAATGAACCTCCTGACCAAGTGGCTTCACGACGGCCAGCCATGGGAGCGCGTCCTGTGGTCTGTGCTCGGATCCCCTATGCCGCGGATCCTGCCCGCCGGCCGCATCGACGACAGGCACTTTTTCTGTGCGATGATTGCTGGCGTTCCTGCACAGCTTGCGGAAGTTCGCGAGGATATGCGACGCGGCGATCTGGGGCGTGCAGTGCAGGATAGTGGTATCGCCCTGAGCGGCGTTCGTGGCATGCATCTCGCCACCGCTTTTGGGGCGGATCTGGAGCACGCCGACGGCCATTTTCCCCCGGGCAATGTCGTAGGCGCCCTTGTCGGTCCGTTGGCGAGAAACGAGCGCATGCAGGTGGCGCGGCTTGAACTTGGATCGACCTGGTCCGCCCTGGAGTTCGCGTGGACATCTTTCGTGTCCGAATGGAGAAATCGGCCAGATATCTCGATCGAGGCGGCTGACACGCTGCAGGTTGAGACTGTCAGTGGCATGGACATCCCTGCGATGATCGATGGCGAGAAAATCAGCCCCGGCAAATCTCTCACCGTGACGTTTGTCGAGGAAGCAGCGACCTGCCTTGTAGCCTCGCGGCAGCGCTAGAACTCGTCTGAAACGGCAGGGTGGCCGTCTACTGACCGCTACCCCCGTTCCGCGAGGCTCCGGAGACTCGCTCGCGCAACCAAGCCAAAGTCGCCCCCGAAAGCGGACGGCGGGAGATTCTCGGGGAGGAATCTCTGCCGCGAAGTTCCGGACAGCTGGGCTGAATTGCGCGACTCAACAGCGATCGGATCGGAGACTAGCGACTGAGCGTTCGTCTTAAGCCGCGGATGGATTTGTATTGACACTACTTATGTCAATATATACCGCACGGGCTGACCTCGATCTTCGCAGAGGTGGCGCGAGGACAACTTGGCCGGAGAACCGCGATGAAAGTGCTACGCACGCCAGACGACCGTTTCGCAAACCTACCGGGGTATCCTTGGGCGCCGAACTACCTGACCATCAAGGATGAGGATGGAACTGAGCTCCGCGTCCACTACATTGACGAGGGGCCTCGCGATGCGGAGCCGATCCTGCTGCTGCACGGCAACCCGACCTGGTCCTATCTCTACCGCAAGATGATCCCCGGCCTGCTGAAGACCGGGCGACGCGTCATCGCCGTGGACCTTCCCGGCACAGGCAAGTCCGACAAGCCCGCCGTCCGCGCGGACTACACGCTTGCACGGCATTATGACTGGGCTTCGAAGTGGTTCACCGCTTTGGGCATCAGCAATGTCACGCTGTTCTGCCAGGACTGGGGCGGAACGATCGGCCTCTATCTTGTCTCGAAGTATCCCGAACGCTTCGCACGCGTTGTCGCCTCGAACACAGGCGTGCCGACCGGCGAAGGCGAGAGCGACTTCATGAAGATGTGGGTCGGCATGATGGCTATCGCTACGGAGTTTCCGTGGCCCATGCTGGAATCAGGCATGGTCGCCAAGCTGAGCGCGGAGGAGATTGCAGCCTATAGAGCGCCCTACCCCTCGAGCGACTACGAGTATTGCCTGATCACGTGGCCGAGCCTGATCACTGTGCAGCCAGACAATCCGGGTCTGCCGCTGAATCTGGCCGCGTGGGAGAGCCTCCAGACATTCGACAAGCCCTTCCTGACGCTGTTTGGAGAGCTCGATCCCGTCGGCCGAGGCTGGGAAACGCGGGCCCAGGCGAAGATCCCGGGCACCAAGGGGCAGGATCACGCCATCATTGCGAACGCCCACCATTTCATCCAGGAAGACGCAGCCGGCGAGCTTGTCGCGCGCATCACCAGGTTCCTTGAGGTGAAATAGCGGATGGCGCTGCCGCGCTCAGCGCGGCAGCCACTTCCACCCCGCCACGAAGAGAACCAGAAGCACGGCTTCGATCGCCATCGGCGGTCCCATTTCAGGCACGAAGCCGTTCATCACGACGGCAACCAGGCGACCCGTCAGCGCCAGCCCTATCAGGACGACAGGCGCCAGCAACAGGCCGCCGCGGCCCTTGAAGGCTGCCATTAGCGCGAATGCCCCGCCAGCACCGAAGAAGCCGCCCATGTCAGCACGGATGCTGGCCAGTCCCAATGAGCCTGTCGCGGCAACACCAAGCTGGGCCGCAGCCTCCTCCGGCGCCATCCACATCCGCGCCGCAACCAGCAAGGCCAACAGGCCGGCAATACCCACCAAAGCGCGCAATACCATCGTCATGTCCGTCAACCTCCCTTGCGAGACGCATCGAGGATGACCTGCATCATCCGGTCTGCTGTCTCTGCTCCGTCATTCTGGTTCTGGCCAGTCACCAGTCGTCCGTCCACGGTCACATGGCTTGCAAAGATGTCCCTGAACCGCGTCGATGACTCGAACCGGGCGCCAGCGGCACGCAGGTCGCGCTCGGGGTGACGCGGCGTGTGGGTGATGCCGAGCTCCCCGACCTGCTTGTCCGTCACCGCAGTCAGCGTGCGCCCATTGACGAGCGGCTGGCCATTGCCGCGCCTGGCCGCAAGAAACCCGAGGGGACCATGGCAAACGCCCCCGATCACCGCGCTCGCATCTTCTGCTTGCAGAAGAAGTCGGCCGAGTTCGGGCGACTGTTCAAAGTCGAAGGCAGCACCCCATCCGCCGGCGAGGAACACGGCGTCATACTGTGCGCCATCCAGCTGGCTGACAGATTTCGCAGCCGCCACCTTCTGGCGCAGATCCTTGTCCTTCAAGAAGCGGTCATCGTGTTCCGATTTCAGGGGCCATTTCACGGACATGGGCTCGACAGGAATGACCCCGCCCTTGATGCTCGCCACGTCGACATCCATTCCGGCATCCAGAAAGGTGTAGTACGGAGCCGTCATCTCGGATGCGAACACGCCGGTCTTCTTGCCTGTCTCGCCAAGCGTGTCGTGACTGGTTGCGATGACCAGCGCCCTCTTACCCTTGAGATTACGCTTCGGGGCGGCAAAGTGGCGATGCAGGCCCATCACCCCCAGCAGCGCCGGAAGGCCCAGCCATATGATCAGGATGGTTCCGGCAACGGCCGACAGAATGATCCATTCCATCTCCGGCTCCCTAAATTGACATTCTAGGTGTCATAATATCCCATGGCCCGCGTGTACAGCGCCGAGGTCAAATGATGCGCCATGTCTTCCGCAAAGGTCTCGCTGCAGCCATCCTGTCGCTAACCGGCCTCATGCCTGCGTCAGCGCAGCAGGAAGCGCCGGCCACGGCGAGACGCCCCAACATCGTTCTCATTCTGGTCGACGACGCCGCCTTCATGGATTTCGGCGCCTATGGCGGCGAAGCACGCACACCGAACATTGATCGCCTCGCCGCCTCCGGCGCGATGATGACGAACTACCACACTTCGCCTTTGTGTTCGCCGTCGCGCGCGATGCTTCTGACCGGCATGGACAGCCACCGCACGGGCGTCTCGACAATCGAAGAGGTCCTTCCGCCGGAACTGAAGGACAAGCCGGGCTATACCCTCCGCCTCGAGCCCGGTGTTCTCACCATCGCCGACAGGCTCAAGGCGGAGGGGTACCGCACTCTCATGTCGGGCAAATGGCATCTTGGACATAGCGAAGGCGACTTGCCGAACCATCATGGTTTCGACAGGTCACTTGCACTCGATGCCTCCGGCGCCGACAACTGGGCGGCCAAGGCCTATATGCCCTACTACAAGGATGCGCCTTGGTTCGAAGACGGCCTTCCCGCAAAGCTGCCGGATGATTTCTATTCCTCCGAGCTGCTCGTCGATCGTCTGATCCAGTACATCGACGAGGGAGATCGCAACGCACCCTACTTCGGATATCTCGCCTTCCAGGCCGTGCACATTCCAGTCCAGGCGCCGAAGGAATTCTCCGACCGCTACGCCGGCAAGTTCGATGCGGGGTGGGAAGTGACCCGTCGCGCACGCTGGGACCGCGCCGTTGCTTCAGGGATCGTTCCCGCAGGCGCACCTTACGCCTCCATGCCGGCCGACGCGCGCGCATGGTCATCGCTCGGCCCGGACGATCAGGCCAAATACGCCCGCGCGATGGAGGTCTATTCCGGCATGATCGAGGCGATGGATCACCACGTCGGACGGCTGATCGATCACATCGCGTCGCGTGGCGAATTGGACAACACCGTCTTCGTCATAACGTCTGACAACGGGCCCGAGCCCAGCGATCCCGTGCATGAGCCCTGGATGGATATCTGGATGGCGCTCAATGGCTATAACTGGAATCTTGAAGGCATGGGCGACCGCGGCAGCCTGGGTTTCATTGGCCCTGAATGGGCGTCGGCAATATCGTCACCCGGATCGTTCTACAAATTCTACGCCTCCGATGGCGGCCTGCGCGTGCCAATGATTATTGCTGGACCCGGCGTTCCAGCGGCCCAACGACATGCAGGGCTGACGTTTGTCACAGACATAACCCCAACCTTGCTCGGCCTGGCTGGCGCGGGCGCAGCCACGCCCGATGGCTCCCGCCCCATCACAGGCCGAAGCCTTCTGCCCTTGCTCGTTGGAGCGACTGACCGCGCTTATGGCCCTACTGACACCATTGGCGTCGAGGTCTCTGGAAACTCGGCCCTGTTCCGCGACAACTGGAAGATCGTCCGTAACATGCCGCCAATAGGTGACGGCAGATGGCGACTATACGACCACGCCAACGACCCCGCCGAGGTGAACGACCTCTCCGCGGCGATGCCAGACATCTTCAAGGCGATGCTAGCCGAGTATGACGCCTACGCAACGCGTTCCGGCGTCTTGCCTCTTCCGGATGGCTATCAGGTCGAGCGTCAGGTGCGCCGCAACGCTATCGCGCGGCAACTCTCATTTCATGCCGGCGCGCTGATCGCGGCCGGCGTAGTCTTCATTGCCGCGGTTGGCCTGCCGATCTTCTGGCTTCTGCGCCGCCGCAAGCGGAAGCGCGCAGCAAGCGTATGACAACCGGCGCGCGGTACACACTCCATGGCCTCAAGCTTTCCTACTTTACCGGGAAGCTTGAGGCCTACTTCCGCGCCAAGGGCATTCCGTTCGACTACGTCGAGATGGACCTCGCCGATTTTCGCCGCTGCGCCCGCGCCACTGGTATCGCCCAGATGCCACAGGTCGAAACACCCAGCGGCGGCTGGATGACCGACACAACGGACATCATCGCACACTTCGAATCGAGGACAGCAGAACCTCGCCTAAAGCCCATACAGCCGGCTGCCGCCTTCATCAGTCTTCTGCTGGAAGACCTGTTTGACGAATGGCTCTGGCGTCCTGCGCTCTACTATCGCTGGGCCTTCCCCGAAGACGCCCGGCTGATGAGCTCGCAACTCGCGCGCACAATGCTCCGCGATGCGCCGGGGCCATTTTTCCTCCGCCGGCAAGTCATCCTAGGGAGACAACGGCGTGTCTTCCTGAAGAAGGACGGCGTCACCAGAACAACGGCGCCGCAGATCGAAGATCTGTATCTGCGTACACTTGCCCTGCTCGAGCCGATCTTTGCCGCCCGCCCCTATCTGTTTGGCGCCCGCCCATGCGAGGCAGACTTCGGTCTCTTCGGACCATTCTTCCGGCACTTCTCTTCGGACCCTACACCCGCAGCCATTCTTCGCGAACGCGCGCCTCATACGCTTGCCTGGATCTCCCGGCTCTGGGCTGCCACTCCCGCACAGCTGGCCGCTTCGCCTGTCGTGACCGAGGCGCCGGCAGACCTTGATCCTCTCCTCGCGATGGCATGCAACGAGCACCTGCCCTATCTCGCCGCCAACAGCGAGGCGGTACGCGCGGGGAAGAACGAAGTCCGCTGGACCAATCTCGGTGTGACCTGGCGGACCCCGACCTCGCCCTATCGAGCCCGGTGTCTGGCCAGCCTGCAAGCGGGATATCAGGCCCTTGATGCCGCGACGCGTCGTTCGACCGATGCACGCCTGACGCCCGGCGGGCTCAGCTTGCTGTCGAGGCCAGTTGCGGCACCCTCCATGTCCATGACGCCAACGGTCAAACCGCGCGACCGCAACTGGCGCTGAGCACGGCGATAGGGCACATTTCTGGCGCACCCACACGCTAAAATCCGGGAGAGGATACGATGACGGATCTGGTGACAATCTCCGACCGGGGTCATGTGCGCACGGTGACGCTCAACCGGCCGCATCTCAAGAACGCACTGTCTGATGAGCTTGCCTGGTCCGTCATCAACGCAGTCGACGACGCGGCCCGGGACGACGATGTCTGGATTGTCGCCATCACCGGAACCGGGGACGCGTTCTGCGCTGGCCTCGATCTCACAATGAAGGAGCGCACCTCGCCGCTCAGCCCACAGAACGCGCAGCTTGATGATCTGGGCTGGGTTGGACATTTCCTGCTGGCGATCCGCAAGCGCTGCGACAAGCCGGTTATTGGCGGCGTCAATGGCGTCGCGGTCGGGGCAGGACTTGGCCTCGCAATGGCGTGCGATGTTCGCCTGGTCGCGAAGCGTGCGCGCCTAATGGCCGGATACACGCGGATTGGCGGCTCGCCCGATGGTGGCCTTACCATCACCTTGCCCCAGGCCATGGGTTATGAGCGCGCCATGCGCTTCATGATGGAGAACCGCACCGTGACCGGAGAAGAAGCCGTGGCCATCGGCATGGCTGGCGAGGTCGTTGACGATGCGAAGTTCGGAGAACGGCTGGCAGAGTACTGCGACGAATTGTGCCGCTGGTCTCCCATCACGCTGCGACTGCTCAAGCGAGGCATGGTCAAGTCGATGGAGTCCAGCGACATGGAGCAACAACTCCGGTTCGAGCTGGCCAATATCCGCCGCGCCTTTGCCAGCGAGGATGCCAAGGAAGCGAGGCAGGCCTTCCTCGAGAAGCGCCAACCCGTCTTCAAGGGAAAGTAGACGCTCAGCTACGCTCCGTTCCGGTTGACGGACCTGTCTTTTGGCACTCTAACTGCCATTTGAATGCCCGGGACGATAAGTGCCCGCGCTAGCGCTTGGGAGGTAGCCGCATGAGCCAGTCAGCAAGGCCGCTTGAGCTGATGGGAGCGCCCGGCTCGCCGTATACGCGCAAGATGCTGGCCCTGCTTCGCTACCGCCGCATTCCCCACGCCATTATCTGGGCCAGCCATCGCAATCCCCCTGCTGGATATCCCGAACCGGCCATAAAGCTGCTGCCGACATTCTATTTCCCCAAGGCAGGCGGCGAGCTTGAAGCCGTGGTCGACTCGACGCCGATCATACGCCGTCTCGAGAAGCAGCACGCTGATCGCACAGTCCTGCCGTCCGATCCCGTGCTCGCCTTCCTCAATTTCCTGATCGAGGATTACGCCGACGAGTGGCTGACCAAGTGCATGTTTCACTTTCGCTGGGCCCACAAGGCGGATGCGGACAATGCCGGTCCTTTGCTGATCTTCTGGAACCAGCCCACCATTTCCGATGATGAGGCCGGCGCGGCATCCGACTTCATATCGAAGAGACAGATTGATCGCCTGTATGTGGTCGGCTCGAACCCAACGACCGCCGAGACAATCGAAAGCAGCTACGCCCGCCTTATTGTCGCGCTTGATGCACTGATCCAGCGCCACGGCTATGTTCTCGGCGCGCGGCCGTCTTCGGCTGATTTCGCGCTGTATGGACAACTGACACAGCTGGCCATCGTCGAGCCGACCTCTGCCGCCATCACGACGGCGACGTCCCACCGTGTGCGCGGCTGGCTGGACCGCGTGGAGGACCTGTCCGGCCTTGCTCCCACTGATGCTGAGTGGGTTTCGCGTGACGCGCTTCGCGCCAGCATCCGGCCGCTGCTGACCGAGATCGGGCGGGTCTATGCACCGTTCCTGCTCGCCAACGCAAAGGCGGTAATGGGCGGAGCGTCGAGCTTTGACACCACCATTGATGGGCGTCCCTGGACACAGCCGACCTTTCCCTACCAGGCCAAATGCCTGAAGTGGATCCGCGATGAATTCAGCGCAGTAGGGGCAAGTGATCGGACGGAAATCGCGGCCCTCCTTGCTGGCACGGGATGTGACGCTCTGCTCGCCGGCCTCTGAAGCGGGAAACGCCTATGCTCAAGAAGATCCTGATCGGCCTTCTCGTCGTCGTCCTCGTGGGAGGCGGCGTAGCCTGGCTCAACCGCAAGGCTATCGTCCTGTTCGTCGTGGGCAGCTCCGGCAAGAAGGAGGTCGGCCCCAACATTCCCGTGCCGTGGAAGGATGGGGCGTCGGAGGCTGCTGTCGCGCCCGGCGAGCGAAAGCCGAACATCATCTTTATTCTGGCCGACGATCTCGGCTTCAATGACATTTCGACTTTTGGTGGGGGCGTCGCTGGCGGACGCGTGCCAACGCCTAACATCGATCGCCTCGCCGCACGTGGCGCGGTCTTCACGCAGGCATATGCGGGTACGGCGACCTGCGCGCCCTCGCGCGCAATGATCATGACCGGCCGCTATCCCACGCGCACTGGCTTCGAGTTCACGCCCACGCCCGATGGCATGGGCGGCATCATCTCCATGCTTGATGACCCGAGCGCAACCGGCCTGCCGGCGGTCGTCTACAACAAGGAACAGGCCGAAGAGGCGCCCACGTACACACTACAGGGCTTGCCGGGTTCGGAAGTCACTGTGGCCGAAGTATTGCGAGACGCGGGCTATCACACCGTGCACATCGGCAAATGGCATACCGGCACAGGCCCGGAGTTCGGACCGAATGCGCAGGGCTTTGATGAAGCGCTTCTGATGGCGTCTGGCCTTCACCTGCCAGAGAACGACCCCAACGTAGTCAATGCAAAAGTCCCGTTCGATCCGATCGACGCCTTCCTATGGGCGCGGATGCAGTATGCCGCCTCCTACAATGGGGGGCCATGGTTCGAACCCGGCGGCTACCTTGCCGACTATTGGACCGACGAAGCCATCAACGTGATCAGGAAGAACAGGAACCAGCCCTTCTTTCTAAAACTTGCGCACTGGGGTGTTCACACACCGCTACAGGCGACGAAAGCGGATTACGAAGCCGTCGGCGACATCCAGCCTGAGCGTTTGCGTGTCTATGCAGCCATGGTTCGCTCGATCGACCGCAGCGTCGGCCGCTTACTCGATACGCTGGAGGCGGAGGGGCTCGCCGACAACACGATCATTGTCTTCACCAGCGACAATGGCGGGGCGGGATACATCGGGCTGCCCGAGATCAACCAGCCTTATCGCGGCTGGAAAATGACGCTGTTCGAAGGCGGCATCCATGTTCCCATGTTCGTCAGCTGGCCCGGCCACATTGCGCCGAACTCGCAGGTCGCCTCACCCGTCGCGCACATCGACCTGATGCCAACATTCGCCGCTGCCGGCGGCGGGACCATTCCTGCAGGCGTGGAGATCGACGGAGTTGACCTACTGCCTTTCGCCACGGGGGCAGCTGCGCCGGAGGCGAGGCCCCATGACGTGATCTTCTGGCAGAGCGCTTACTACAAGGCCGTGCGCCAGGGAGACTGGAAGCTGCAGGTGTCCGACAAGCCGGCGAAGACCTGGCTGTTCAATCTTGCGACGGATCCAACCGAAAAGAACAATCTCGCCGACCAGAATCCAGGCAAGGTCGCGGAACTCAAAAAGCTTCTCGCGGATCATCAGGCCACCGCACGTCCCCCACTCTATCCGCACACGACGGAGGGCCCGATCGCCATCGACAAGTCTGCGGCCGACAAGGCGACGGCGGAAGATGAGTACGTGTTCTGGCCGAACTGACCTCGCTCGGACACGCGATCAAGTTTGAGGCGCGTGTTGCGCCGCGATCTACTGCGCGATGTCGCGCACGATGCGGAAGCCTATGTGATTGGAAGAGAAGTCGATATCCTGCCCTTGTCGGGCGGCGCCACGGTAGCGCTTGCAGAAGTTTTCGGCGCACAGGAATGACCCGCCCTTGATCATGTTCTGCCGCGGTCCGTAAGAGGTCGCTGTCCACTCCCAGACATTGCCGATCATGTCGTAGAGCCCAACACTGCTGGCCGGAAAACACCCAGCGGGGGCAGCCTCCGTGAAGCCATCGACGCCTTCGTTCATGACAGGGAAGATGCCCTGCCAAGTGTTGGCCACCGGGTGACCCGCCGGGTCGTAAGCGCCCGAAATGGCGTCAGCTGGATCAGCCATGCCAAGCATGGCGGCGTATTCCCATTCTTCCTCAGTCGGCAGCCGGCCGCCGGCCCACGCCGCATAGGCTTCTGCATCGCGCAGAGAAACGTGCACCACAGGCTGGTCCAACCTGCCCGCGATGTCACTCCCGGGGCCGGAGGGAGTCTTCCACGTCGCGCCGCGCATCAGCATCCAGCCGCCTGGAACGTCCCGATCGCCCGTCTGCCTGAACAGGCCTGAGCCGCCGCCGGGGTCGCTGGAAGCCGAGGTCCGTTCCGCATCCGTGACGTAACCGGTCTCCGTGACGAACCGCTCGAACTGGCGATTCGTAACCTCGTGAATCTGGATCCCGAAGGTCGCCACATGAACGGTTCGTTGCGGCCCCTCCTCGGGATAGATGCCGTTTGCGCCCATCTCGAAACCGCCTTCAGGCATGGTCACAAACTGACCGAACTGCCCGGGGGCAAGGCCGCACTTTGGAGCCTCAACGGCTTGCGATTGCGGGAGAGGCGCGCTCCCGGAGGCTGTTTCGCCAGAACACGCCGCCAGGCACGCGCCAACCGCCAACAGGATCACGCGTTTCATTTGCCAGCCACGAGCCGCTCGACTGTGAAACGCACCACCTTGAGTGAATCAGCAACCGAAAGGCGCTGATCCTGACGAAGCCTGCGCCATGCTTGGAATCCCGTCGCCATCTCGATCGCAGCAAAGAGCACCGGATCGTTCATGATCTTTGCCGGCAAGACGCGTTTGAGACCCTGCCGCTCCATGCGGAGAAAGCGGTTGTAGTCATCCATGAGGAAGTGCGAGCGGAAGCGCTGCAGGCTGCCCGCGATCTTGAGCGGCATGACACGCTCATAGATATGCGCCCGCCGTTCAAGAAGCTCATCCATCTGGATGCGCCAGGTCTTGCCTTCGAATGGCTTCTCGACGAGCGGCAGGATTTCCGCCTCGACGATGGCGCTGATTTCCCGGTTGAGTGTGTCCATCTCCTCGAAATGGCGAAACACTGTGCGCAGGCCGACATTGGCCTTCTCCGCCACGCGCGCAGCGGCCGGCTGCATTTCGCCCGCGCGGATCAACTCGATCATCGCGCGCACAATCTGCTCGCGGCTGCGGCTGGACCGCTGGCGACGGCCGTCAGCCTCGTCTTCAATGGGAGCCGTCACCCGTGAGGCGCTGGCCTTGGTCTGCATGCGATCAGTCAACCAAAAATCCCTGCAATGGCGCGATCCACAGCTAGCATGAAACCCGTCTGCGCGAAGCTGCATTTCCAGCACGTCCAGTCCCGGTCTGCTAGCGGATGACAGACTGTTTGATCGCTGCCCCTCCCGCCGGCAGCGAGATCAGAAGCCCGTCCTCGGCGACGCGGATCGGCCCCTTGTAGTTGGCCGGGGCGTCACCCAGGAAGGCCGCGTCCAGCAGCGAGGACGGCAGAGGCGGCACGATGTGGTAGAGCACCAGCGCCTTTGCGTTCGCCGCCGTCGCTGCCCGCGCGGCGTCTTCCGGCGAGGCGTGATAGTCGAGAATGTCACCCATGACCTTCGCGATATTGGGCTGCCCCTTTGCCGCAGCTGCATCACGCATCTGCGCAACCATCACGGGCTGCAATGCCTCGTGCAGCAACACGTCGGTGTCCTTCGCAGCGGCCACGAGTTCAGCTGAATAAGTGGTATCGCCGCTGATCACGACGCTTCGGCCCTTATAGTCGATGCGGAAGCCGAAGGCAGGTTCAACCGGTGCATGATCGACCCCGATCACCGTGATCTTCACACCGTCCTGGTCATGGATGACCGCCGCCTTGCCCGGCCCCACTGGCGCAGGAATGATTTCAGCCACACCCCCAAAACCCGCTGGATTGGCGACGTCTGCGCCGTGGTGCGCCGTCCGGTAGGTGCTGTCGATGCGATAGGCGGCGTTGAAACCCGCCACAACGTCTTCCACGCCCTGAGGGCCCGCGATGGGCAGAGGCTGGCCGCGTGATCCGCCCACCCACGCCTGCAGCATCAACTCGCCCAGTGAATCGATGTGATCCGAATGTAGGTGTGTGAGATAGACTTTTTCGATCCGCCCTACCGGAAAGCCCATGCGCGCCAGCCGCCTTGGACCACCCGAGCCCGCATCGACCACGATCACGTGCTTGCCTGCCACCACGCCGAGGCATGGACCCGCGCGCAGCGCATCTGGCATCGGCGAGCCTGAGCCGCAAACGAACACATGCAATCCATCCGGCAGTTCGGCTGCGCGGTCGCGGCCGACATTCTCGTCGACAGCCTGACGGAACATCGCCTCGCCAATCTGCCGCTGAAAGAGGAATACGCACGCCGCCGCAACAGCAACCAGGCCGACAACTCCAAGTACGAGTAAGCGCAGTCGCATACCTCAGGCCTTCATGGTGTTGGCCAGCGCCGTCAGCCATTCCGGCAGGAAATCCACCTGCGTCAGTTTAGTCTCGATGTTCAGCTGGCCCTTGAGCCCCGCGGTGCGATGGACGGACGCCTCACGCCATTCAGGGGAGAAGGACATTCGAACCATATCCGCGCGTTCAGGATAGGCCGCGATGGCGATCTCGTCCCACAACTCCTCGACACGCCCGAGGGAAAGGAAAGTAACGTCCGCCGCAAACACGGCGCGTCCACCAAACTTCGGAAGGATCTCCGTTACGGCCCGGCCATAGATCTGGTAGGCTTCGCGGCCTGTCAGCGTCGTTGCCCGCCCGTCTTCATACTCTGCCTTGTCCTTGAACTTCAGCAGATTGACCATGAAGATCGGTCCATCCGGTCCCTTTTCACGCAGCGCCTCGATCTGGGCAGGATCGCTCGGATAGACGTCGTTGATTACATGCATCACTTTGCTCCCTCATTGACTCACGCGCGGGTGGCGCGGATTGCATCCTCGATTACCCAGAGGCGATCCTGCCCCCAGGCCGAAACATCGTTGAAGCGGAAGCCTGGAACGCCCCATAACCCGAGTGATGTCAGCTCAACCCGATTGGCTTCGGCCTGCGCGCGCCATGCATCGTCGCCAATCAGCGACCGGGCCGACTGCCAGCTCAGTCCTGTGGCCTCCACAATGCGGCGCATGCCGCCATCGCTTCCCGCATCAATCCCCTGGGACCACACGCCCCTCATGAAAGCGAGGCAGTACTCGTAGCCACGCCCCTGCTCGATAGCCCACGGCAGCAGCGAGTATCCGCGCTCGACCGGACGGCCGACAGGGTCCGCCACACGACCAAACGGGACACCAGCACGTCGCGCCTCACGCGCAGCATCCAGTATGATGTAGTTGCGCTTGGCAGCCGGCACCGGCAGTCCACGCATCACCATGGGCAGCACGAACCGCAGCTTCAACTCCAGCCCATAAGCATCAGCGAGCGCCCTGACCCGCTCGGCGGCGATATAGGTGTAGGGACTACGAAACGACAGATAGTAGTGAATCTCGCCGGGGCCGATCGGCGCGGCGTCAGTGCGTGGCGAAAGCGGCTGAGCGTAGATCAAATCTAGCGGACCCGGAGCGTGCCGCGCTCCAAGCGCGGTCAGTCTTTCCTCCAGGAAATGCAGCCGATCGATGCCCCAATACCATTCGCCGCCATAGTGCAGCATGCCACCCAGATAGTGCCCGAGCTTGTGGCGCAAGGCATCACCCTCACGCCTCGCCGCGGTGGCGTCATCACGGCCGTCCGGCATCGTCGCGCCTGTCCAGAGCGCTTCACTCACGCGAGCGAGCCCCTCTGCAGGATATGCACCCTTGAGGCAAGCCGCCGCCGCAGATTCCGCCAGCGCAATACGCGAAGCATCCAGCGTGATTGCTCCGCGGACAAAACTCAAACCTGCCTTCTGCGCCAACAGTTCCGCGTCGATGCGTGACCATGCCTCAAGACTGGCGCGTTCAGGCGCTGCCCAGTCCTCTGGCGCGGAAACGAGATGGCATCGCAGGTCGATCTCGTAGCGCGCCGCCAGAAGTGGCAGCGCCTGAGCCACTAGCCAGGAATACGGATCATCCACCTGGTGGAAGTAATCAATGCGATGAGGCGCGCCAGAAGCGCGTCGCCGCCTCTCTTCACGCGCGCGCCGTGAGTGCAGGCGCGCCTCGCCTGTGATAACTTCGGCTGCGCGGGACACGAGGACGGTACGAAGCGACATGATCAGTGCTGCACGGCGCGTTGTTCGCGTAGTGACATGGCGAGAAACACCAGCGCGAGAACCGTCGCCACGGGGCTGCCGAAATGCTCGGGCGGGTGATGCCCGCTTCCGGCGCCTTTGAGCAGCCAGGCGTCAACCGACATCAATCCACGCGCCGCCGCAACAACCAGCAAGCCAAGAGGCACAAGGGTGCGGTAGCGAAGACCGACAAGGAAAAGCAGCGCTCCTAGCGGAATCTGCAGCGCCCCCATCCAGGCGAACACACGGACAATTGTCTCGGCATCGCCCGAGAGATCGAGACCCGCTATGACGCCCGCTCCCCCGTCCGGGAGAAAGTAGTGAATGCACCCCGGGACGAATTCGAGCGCGCCGGCGAGCATCAGGAACCAGGCCGATACAATGGCTCCGCGATACTGAGCGTTCGTGCTGGGAGGAAGCAGCGCCATCGTCACATCCTCCTCATAGACAGCGAGTCGCCAACCAGCTTACCGTGAACGTCTTCACACTCGGACTGCGCGCCCCGCTAGCCCAACGCGCCCCGTGGATGACGTTTTGAGGCTTTCACAAGCGACGACTTATATTGGCACACGTACTGCCATTTCATTGAGCCGTCAATCTTCGAGAGCCTCTCGATCGCACCGCGAGCGAGAGACAGAACCGCATCAGGGATGCGGCATCTCACCAGCGAACACCAATGCGAATGTCGACTGTCGCATCTCAGCGCTCACCGCTACTTTCCAAATTCTGCGAGGCCCCGGAGACTCGCCCGCGCAAGCGGGCCGCAATCGCGCCTCAGGAAGGAATCTCTGTCCCAAAACCACTGACAGCTGGGCTCAAATCAGAGTCTCAACGGCCAGAGGGCCGGAGACTATTTGTCCCCGGCTGTGTGGACACCGAACGCGCCGCGCGAAGACAGCCGGGGCCAGGCCGCCGGGTGACGGGTGCGGCCTCGCCGCTTTGTCGTCCGTGCCCGCGGATTCGATGATGCGGCGCTCGTCGGCGAGTCGACCCGGCTGTCGCTACGTAAAGGAAGAGCAGTGGCTTCCCCAGACGCCAGCGCGCGTTATGGCCGTCTATAGTTCCCCATCCGAGCGAACTACTGTGATGCAAAAATGCTGCATCTAACCTGAGTTCCAGTAACTGCCATTACGCGCCCAATTGACCGCATATCTGCGTCATGACGGAACTGTGAAACCTCTTTCCACTGCGAGGTGGGGTCAGTTTCAAGATCTTCGCAGGGAGAGACAAGAGGCAATTTCCTTTACGGAGTTCACCGTGACTCGCCCGAAACTGAAGCACGCGCTTCTTAGCACGACGTTGCTCGGCCTACTTGTATCGCCAGTCCTTCTCGCCGCTCCCGCACTAGCCCAGACCGCGCAAGCGGAAGATGACGACGTCGTTGTCGTCACGGGTACGCGCATCGCCCGCGAAGGCTTGGTATCCTCCAGCCCGATCACGACAATCAACGCGGAAGAACTCGCCCTTACTCAACCCGTGGACGTTGAAACTGTCCTTCGCTCGATGCCGCAATTCTCGCCCGGCAACGGCGGACAGGTGAACAACGGCTCGTCGGGCACCTCTACGCTTGACCTCCGCGGCCTCACGACCCCGCGCACACTCCCGCTCATCGACGGCAAACGCATGGTCGGTTTCGACCCGAACGGCCTGTTCGATGTGACGGCTGTTCCGCTTTCGCTGCTTGAACGGGTAGATGTGGTCACAGGCGGCGCCTCGGCCGTGTACGGTTCGGACGCCGTCGCCGGCGTTGTGAACTTCATTCTCAACGACGAATTCAAGGGGGCCCAGCTCGACACGACCTACTCCATCACTGATCACGGCGATGGCGAGACGGTGAATGTTCAGGGCACGATCGGCGCCGGGTTTGACGATGGCCGCGGCAACGTGGTCCTCTCCGTCGGCTACGCCAACAAGGAAGCGGTATACCAGACGCGCGCTCCGGGCTCTTCCACACCGGGCGCTTCGTCGACCACGAACCCGTCCGCGATTGACTCGGCCACAGGCGGCCGGACGCAGTTCAGCCCGACGGGTCAACTTGTGCCCTTCTACCAGGGCTTCAACTTCAACCCGCAGAACCTGTACCAGACGCCGCAGACGCGCTGGCAGGCGCTCGCGCTCGCCAAGTACGATATCAACGAGTACGTCGAAGCCTATTCGCGCTTCATCTACTCGGCTTCAACTTCGGCGCCACAGCTCGCCTCCTCCGGCACGTTCGGCTTCTCGTTTGAAGTGCCCCTGACCAACCCCTTCCTTACATCGCAGGCCTCCGCATACCTCGCAGCCAACAACCCCGTGGCCGCCTGTTCGGTCGCCTCGCTTGGCAACTGCGTGGATGTCGGCATCCGCTGGCGCGCCGTGCCGGTTGGTCCGCGGCAGTACGTGTTCCAGTACGACACCATCCAGAGCCTGGTTGGCTTCCGTGGCGATTTCATGGGCTGGAACTGGGACATCGCGGGCGCGCATGGCGAAACCAGCCTGCAACGTCAGCAGAACAACGACATCGACGCCGGCAAGTTCCAGCAAGCGCTTTTCGCGACCAGCACAACTGCCTGCTCTGATCCGTCGAACCTCTGCTCGCCGATCAACATCTTCAACCCGGCGGTGCCGGTCACGGCCGCCGCAGCGCAGTTCGTTTCGCTGAACCTCCAGGTGCAGTCGCTCACGACCCAAGACTACGTCACGGCAACCGTGAACCGTGATCTCGACGGTGTCGTGTCGCCGTTTGCCAAGAGCCCGGTTGCCGTGTCGTTCGGCGCCGAATACCGCGATGAGTCGTCCGACTACCGTCCGGACGCTGCCTCGCAGTCGGGCGTTTCGCCCGGCTTCGGCCAGACGCTGCCCACCAAGGGTCGCTACGACGTGATGGAATACTTCGGCGAGGCGATCATCCCCGTCGTCGAAGACATGGCCTTTGCCAAGGCCATCAACGTCGAGCTCGGCTACCGCACGTCCGACTACTCTTCGTCGGGATCGGTCGAGAGCTACAAGTTCGGCGCTGACTGGGCCCTGACCGACAGCGTCCGCTTCCGCGGCATGTTCCAGCGCGCAGTGCGTGCTGCGAATATCGGCGAGCTGTACAACCCAGTGACCCCCGGCACCGGTGACCTGCTGGTCGATCCGTGCGCCAATGGAACACCGGGTACCCCGCTTACGGGTTCGCTGCGTGCACTCTGCATCGCAACCGGCGTTCCCACGGGCACGATCAACGCAGGAACCCTGGCCCAGCCCACCTCGGGACAGGTGAACTCGTTCTTCGGCGGCAACCCGAACCTGACGCCGGAAGAAGCCGACACGGTCACCTTCGGCGTCGTGTGGCAGCCGGAGTACTTCCCGGGCCTCGCCGCAACGCTTGACTACTACGACATCCAGGTGGCGAACGCGATTTCGATCCGTCCGAACTTCGACGTCATCGACGGCTGCTACAACATCGCTCGTAACCCGACGATGACGGCCTCCGACGTCGACTGCCAGCTGATCAGGCGTAACACCACGGTCGGCAACATCGAAGGCGACCTGATCTACGGCATCAGCCAGGTCGTCGAGAACATCGGCGAAGTCCACGCGGAAGGCATCGACTACTCCGTCCGCTACGACTTCGATCTCGGAAACTGGGGTGGCCTGGAACTGGCGCTGGACGGCACGCACGTGCTCGATTCAAGCTACGTTCCGGCGCCGGGCGGCGCGACTGTCGACTGCGTTGGCCGTTACGGCAAACAATGCGGCCTGCCTTCGACCGTCTCCGGCTCGACCGGCGGCCCGACCCCCGAGGACCACTTCGTGCAGCGCACAACGTGGACCTACGGAGACTTCGACGCCTCGATCATGTGGCGTTACCTCTCGGGTTCGGAAGTCGACCCGACGCAAGCCGCCACCACGACTGGCGTCTCGGCCTCGATCCCGGACTACAACTACATCGATCTCGCCGGTTCGTGGGACATCACCGACTGGGCGAAGCTGCGCCTCTCCATCACCAACGTGACCGATGAAGAAGCTCCGTTCGTTGAGACCGAGACCGGTTCGACAACCTACAACTCGGGCAACACCTATCCCTCGACCTACGATGTCCTGGGTCGCGTGATCTCGATCGGCGTGACGACAAAGTTCTAGCCGTCGCCATAACCGAAGGTAACTTAGCGGCGGTCCTCTCCCCTCGAGGACCGCCGCAACTTTTTGGGGTAAGCTGATACGGATGGTTGATTTATCAATATTGATCGGACAGGCCGAAGCTGCCGTGAATACCGGCCAGTGGGCGCTTGGCGAAAAGTTGTGGCAGGAGGTGCGCCGCCGCGACCCCACCAACGCCAAGGCTATATTCAGCCTCGGCATACATGCCATGCAGCGCCGCGCCTTTCGCGACGCCTGCACCCTGATAGAAGAGGCGCAAAGACTCTCACCCCAAGACCCCTTCATCCTGCTCACTCTATCCAAGGCCCGCCGCGAAGCTGGCGACACTGACGGTGAAGGTGCCGCCCTCGAACATGCGCTTGCGCTCGACCCGTACTTCCTTCCTGCGCTACTTGCGAAAGCGCAGCGGCTCGAACGGATCGGCCACAACGCTACGGCGGCGCTGTTTTTCCGAAACGCCGTCAAAGTGGCTGGGCCAGAATCTGCGTGGCCCGCGGTTCTTCGCGGCCAGCTTCTAAACGCGCGGAGCGTGTCTCAAGACTTTGCGCGAGTAACTCATGCGCACCTGA